>PDWJ01000113.1_pt1 | contig 184753 bp, 163 predicted proteins | sample 1430881 | NCBI WGS metagenome assembly PDWJ01 (sample SAMN01162460, study PRJNA174530) | Oral metagenome, whole genome shotgun sequencing project. | biome: Marine environment; feature: Marine mammal; material: Swab sample of the gingival sulcus; isolation source: swab sample of gingival sulcus...
CACCTGGGCCTGAACTGTTGCCGCGACCCCCATACACACCAGCACGAAACCAATACCGCTAAGAAATTTTTTCATCTTTCATTTCTCCTGTTTTCGGTTGTCCCATGGGTACCGCCCCTACATCCCTCCATGCAGACAGATGATATCCGTGTTGTACCGGCAAGTTTACAAAACAAGAAATTCGTTGTCAATCAATCGATTAGGCAGTCAGTTCAGCCGACATCCTTCGCCTTTTTTCTGCGCACCTCACGTTTCAGATCATCCGCGCATTCTTCACGACCCGCTTCTCACAGGACACGCGCAACGATGAAGGGATGGGTTGCAGAGCGGATCTAGGCCCTATCCGAATGATTGACAAGGCTGCCGTCAACGGGTAGACTTTCCGTGAGTCCCTGACATCGTTTTTACCCGTTTTTTCAGTTTTTCCGGTCAGACACGGATCGGATACTTGCATCCGTTCAAGGGGAGAATCCAATGAACTACTGGCTGATGAAATCCGAACCGGCTGTTTTTTCCATCGACCACCTGAAGGCCCTGCCAGGGCAGACCGATCACTGGGACGGCGTCCGCAACTACCAGGCCCGGAACATGATGCGCGATCAGATGAAAACAGGCGACAGGGTCTTCTTCTACCATTCCAATTGTAAGGTGCCCGGTATTGTCGGCATCATGGAGGTGGTGAAGGAAGGGTATCCGGATCACACGGCCCTGGATCCGACAAGCGCGTATTTTGACCCGAAAAGCCATCCGGACGCGCCCCGCTGGTATCAGGTCGATGTCCGGTATATCCGCCACACCCGCCGGGTCATCTCCCTTGCCGAGCTCAAAGCCTGCCCGGCCTTGGACACCATGCCCCTGGTCCGCAAGGGAAACCGTCTGTCTGTTATGCCGGTGACAGAAGCGGAATGGGCGTTTATTCTGACCCTTGAACAGGATCCGTTGTCAATCAGTCGATCAGGCCCCACATCCATCGTTTTTTCACCGGGTCGTCAGGATTCTGACCGATAGGTCTAACCGCGGCATGAACGGAAACAGGGTATTCATGACAGGAGAACCTTTGCCTATTTGACTGGCGTCACCCAAATCTCCAAGGTCTCTGTTATGACATATCTCGCTATGAAGGCTTTTACGCCAGTGTGATCTTTGCCTGGCTTTCTTCCTCTCAGCTCTTGCTTGCTGTGGAAGACTGCACCAACAAGGGCTGCATTGATATGAGCGTGGAGACGAAAGGCATCATTTACCTGACTGCGTTTACGGTGGATATGCCCGAAGAAACAGCACCTGCCCAGATCAAGGCCAGAGGCTACGCGGAAAAATACAGGGCAAAGGGCAAAAAGGTTATCCTCATTGGTACCGGCTTTTCCAGTGAAAAACGGACCGTGACGGAATTTGCCATTGATGCGTGTATGAATTTAAAAAACGATTGATTCAGTACGATGGATCAACTGCAATAACCACACCTGAAACCCAAAGAGAAAGGTTTTTCACATGGTCGTTGACTGGGCGTATATCCGAAAGGGCTGAGCCTCCTGTAAAAAAGCTCAAAAGGTTTTTGAGGAAAACAAAATTGTCGTAACGCAGACCGCAGATGCACGAAAAGAAGCGATGGATGCGGATCAGGCCTGGGAACGGATCAAGGGGTTTAAAACCGTTCGCATCGGCAAAGGGAAAAAGGTGATAGACTTTTCCCCGACAGCAGACAACCGCGAGGAGATTCTCAAGGCTGCCCTGGGCAGATCCGGGAACCTGAGGGCCCCGACAATCCAGATCGCGGATACGCTGTTGATCGGTTACAACGATGATCTGTACACAGAGCTAACCAAATAGGAACCTCTGTTCCGCTTTCAAAAGACAGCCGGCCGCATCCTTTCCGGACACGGACCGTGTGCAAGCTGTGTTTTAGTAAAGCTGTCCCCTGCCTGCGGTCTAGCCATGGTCAATCGTTCCTGCCCGCACCCTGCCCCTGCCTCGCCCTGAGCACCCGGCCCGGAACCGGTGACACGCGGGGGAAATCTCCGAGGGTGCTGGGTTCCACAATCACAGGGCACTGATACACCGACGCAAGGCGCTCCTGGGTCAGCACGGTATGGGGCCTGCCGGTCCGGATCACCTGGCCCTGATGGAGGAGGAACAGGCGGTCGGCATACAGGGCCGCGAGATTGATGTCGTGGGACACCATGAAAACGGTGATCGCGTTGTCGGTTTTCAGTGTTTCCATGAGATCCATGATCTGAATCTGGTGCCCGAGGTCCAGGGCTGCCGTCGGTTCATCCAAAAAAAACAGCTTCGGCGACTGGGCAAGGGCGCGGGCGATGAACACCCGCTGCCGTTCCCCGCCGCTCAGCTGATTCATGCGGCGGTCTGCCAGATGATCTGTACCGGTCATCTCCAGGGCCTGATCGACACGCCGGTGATCGGCTTTGCCCGGTATGCCCAGCAGCCCCAGGTGCGGAGCGCGTCCGAGCATGACCGTGTGCCGGACGGAAAACGGGATATCCGCCGGCAGGGTCTGGGGTACCCAGGCAATCTGCCGGGCCCGCTCCACTGCGGACATACGGCGGATGGACCTTCCAAAATACCGCACGGTGCCGGTTTGAAGCCGGACAATGCCGGCCAGCAGACGGAGCAGGGTGGATTTCCCGGAACCATTGGGGCCGATCATGCAGGCAAAGGTTCCGCTGGTGACAGCAATATCCGCCTGCCGGATCACAGCCTCGCGCCCATACCGGAAGGTGATGCCGGCGGCTTCCACGGCAAGACTCACCATTGACGCCTCTTTAACAGCCCGATAAAGACCGGTGCGCCAATCATGGCGGTGATCACGCCCACCGGCATCTCCCCCTGGCCGGGCAGAGTGCGGGCGAGCACATCGCACACGATCAGATATCCCCCGCCCCCCAGAATGCAGGCTGGCACCAGAACCCGGTGATCCGGCCCCAGCATGGCCCGGAGAATGTGGGGAATGACCAGTCCCACAAACCCGATGAGTCCGCAATAACTTACCGTCATACTGACCATGAGGGAGGTGAGAACGAGCAGCACCCGAACCGTGCGGTGCACGTTCACGCCCATGGAGAGCGCCATCTCCGGTCCGGTGAGCAACAGGTTGAGGGGCTGGGCATAATAAAAAACCATGCAAAAACAGGGGAGGATCACAATCAGATAGGGTTCAAGGGCCGGACGGCTGATGGCAGACAAATCTCCCATAAGCCAGAACATGATGGTGTGCAGCCTGGCATCCTGGGTCAGGGAGATGAGAAAGAGAATGACCGCCGAACAGAACGCGTTGACCATGACACCTGACAACAGCAACGCATCCTTGCGGATCATACCGGTGCCGGCGTTCAATACGAGAATCCCCCCCAGTACGGTCAGACTCCCGGCAAAGGCGGTCAATCCCGTACCCGGAAACCGGGAAAGTCCCATGAGGATGCCGATGATGCCGCCAATGGCCGAGCCACCGGAAACCCCGAGAATATATGGTTCAGACAGAGGATTTCTCAGCAGGGCCTGAAAAGTCAGCCCGCCCAGGGCCAGGGTGGCACCGGCCCCAGCCGCGGCCAGCACCCGGGGAAACCGGAGCTGCCAGATAATGGTCTTGAGCACGGCATCCCCGTCCGGTGTATAAAGGCCGAGCAGCAGTTTCAGCGATGTGCCCGCAGACCCGGAGGGACCGCATATCAGGCCCATGACCGCCATGGCTGCCAGAAACACGACAAGACCACCCACGGCACAGACCGCCATTGGCAGGGATGCCTCACGACCGGCTGTCACGGGGCAGCCCCGGCCAGTTCCGGATGAATCATCCGCATCAGGGTTTCCAGACCGCTCACCATCCGGGGACCGGGCCGGTCCACCCGGTCCGAATCAATAATCATCACCCGGTTGTTTTCCGCTGCCGGCAGGCCCTTCCACCGGCGCCAGTCCTCTGCGGCCGCTTCGGCTGCCCCGGGGGTCCCCTTGGCCATGGACGAGACCAGAATTACATCCGGCCGCAGGGCCAGCACCTGTTCCGTTGCATAGCGTGGATACGGCGTAGGGCCGGCTGCCACATTCCGCCCGCCGGCCCGTTCGATCAGCTCGTTCAGATAGGTCGGGCTCCCCACGGACACGATGGGCGCCATGCCGATTTGTAAAAAAACACCGGGCCGGGACGACACCGCAGCCACCCGGGCATCCACAGCCCGGATCCGGTCGGTCATGGATTGCACTAACCGTTCTCCCCTGTCCGGTACGTCCAGCACCACCGCCACCAGGTGGATAGATGCCATCACCGTTTCAAACGAAACCGGGTTCACAGCAAAGACAGGCACCTGCAGTGCTTCGAGCCGATCAATCACCGCCTTGGGATTTCCGTCTTTTGTCCCGATACAGACATCCGGCCGCAGAGACAAAATGCGTTCCAGATCCAGATGCACGTAAGATCCGATTTTCGGGAGCGCCTCTGCTTCCGGCGGATAGTCGCTGTACCGGGTGGCGCCCACCAGCCGGTCGCCGCTGCCCAAGGCAAAAACCAGTTCGGTCACGCTGGGTGCCATGGAGACGATCCGCTTCACGTCTGCGGGCAGGACAACTTCCCGGCCCAGCTGGTCTGTGACCACCCGCGCCTGTACACTCAGGGACATCAGGCAGTACACAACGGTAATGATCCAATTGTTAACGCATTTCATGATAAGACGTTATCCTCTGACCGTCCATATCCGTACCGGTCTGTAAGCCCCAGGACGGGATAGGATTCAATTGACTGAATGACGGTCTGCGGTCTCGTGCTGCCCCCCGCGCCGCAAATGACACTCCGCACTTTACGAGTGAAATATTCTGACTATAATGGGCGCGGAATGGATCTGTCAACGATACGGAAACGGACCGCACATCAACCCACTGCAAGGAGCGCTTCATGGCCTTAGATCCAAAAACACATGCGGACTGGGAAATCGCCCAGGAAGCTGAAAAAAAAATGAAAACCATTTATGAGATTGGAGACGCACTGGGGCTCACCCGCGCAGAACTGCTGCCCCATGGGCATACCATTGGAAAGGTCGACTATCCGGCTGTTCTGAATCGTTTGAAGGACCGGCCCAGCGGATACTATGTGGATGTCACCGCCATCACCCCCACCCCGCTGGGAGAAGGGAAATCAACCACCACCATGGGGCTGGTGCAGGGGCTGGGGTTTCGCGGTAAAACGGTTTCTGCCGCCATCCGTCAACCGTCCGGCGGACCTACCATGAACATCAAGGGATCTGCGGCAGGCGGTGGTCTGTCTCAGTGCATCCCCCTGAGCCCGTTTTCCCTGGGGCTCACCGGCGATATCAACAGCGTCATGAACGCGCACAACCTGGCCATGGTGGCCCTGACCGCCCGGATGCAGCACGAGCGAAACTATACAGACGAGCAACTGATGCGGCTTTCTGGTATGCCCCGGATAGACATGGATCCCACGAACATCCAGTTAGGCTGGGTCATGGACTACTGCTGTCAGTCCCTGCGCAATATTATCATCGGTATTGCCGGCGAGAACGGCAGGCGGGACGGATTCATGATGAAGTCCACGTTCCGGATTGCCGTGTCTTCCGAAGTTATGGCCATTTTGTCGGTTGCCACCAGTCTCAAAGACATGCGCGAGCGCATGGGCCGGATCGTGGTCGGTTACGACAAGACCGGCAAGCCGGTGACCACGGAAGATCTTGAAGTGGCCGGCGCCATGACCGCCTGGATGGTCGATGCCCTGAAACCCAACCTGATGCAGACCCTGGAAGGTCAACCGGTTTTTGTCCATGCCGGGCCTTTTGCCAACATCGCCATGGGGCAGAGTTCCATTATCGCAGATCAAGTCGGCCTCAAGCTCTCGGACTACCATGTAACCGAATCCGGCTTTGGCGCGGACATCGGATTTGAAAAATTCTGGAACTTAAAGTGCCGGTTCAGCGGCCTGAAACCGGATGCCGCCGTGGTGGTCGCCACCATCCGCGCCCTCAAATGCCATGGCGGGGCCCCGGTGCCTGTTCCCGGAAAACCCCTGCCCGACGCGTACACGGAAGAAAACGTGGCCTGGGTGGAAACGGGCTGTGCCAATCTCATCCATCATATCCGGAATGTCCGTAAAGCCGGCATCAGCCCGGTGGTCTGCATCAACGCGTTTGTCACCGACACTGCAAACGAAATCAACACGGTGAAAGCCTGCTGTGAAGCTGCCGGTGCCCGGGTCGCGGTCTCCCGTCACTGGGAACTGGGCGGCGCAGGCGCAGCCGAACTCGCGGATGCGGTGATTGACGCATGTGCAGAAAAAAACGATTTCAGCTTCCTGTATGAAAGCGACATGCCCATCAAGGACCGCATCCACACCATCGCCACCGGCATATACGGGGCGGATGGTGTGGATTACGCCGAGGACGCTTTACATTCGCTCAAGCGAATCCAGGCGGATCCTGAACTGTCAAAGCTGGGGATCTGCATGCTCAAAACCCACCTGTCCCTTTCTGACAATCCCGCACGCAAAGGGGTTCCCACGAACTGGCGTCTCAACGTCCGTGACGTCCTCACCTATCGGGGGGCAGGCTTCATTGTTCCGGTGGCCGGCACCATCAGCCTGATGCCGGGTACCGGCTCCAACCCAGCCTTCCGCCGTATCGATGTAAACACGGACACCGGCGCCGTTGAAGGGCTGTTCTAATCGCATGGTGTATCGGAATCGCCGGCAGGAAAACACGATCATTCGCTGGATTCACGGCAGTTGTTTAGCGGGTTAAATCAGTGTCCTGGGGTGCGATCTCGCTGAACAGACCGATGCGGAAACGGTTGTATTGCTGAAAAACTTTCCCGTTCCGTGAAAGGATGGTATTAAGCATGAAAACAATCACCCTGCCTGTGGCAACGGACTGTCTTGCCAGGCCGGTAACCTGGCACAAAGCCGGGTCAGAAATTTTGTGTGGAGTCAACCTGCCGAAACCATGTCAGCTGCACCCATCAAGCGCATCAATTGTTACAAGTGCCGACACTATTTTGTCACATGGGACAACCAGCGTCCCCATGGCTGCAGGGCCATGGGCTTTAAAAGCATTCAGATACCGTCGATGGTTGTGTTAAAGAGCTCGGGTGTTCCGTGCCATCTGTTCGAGCAGAAAACCAGATGACCCCCACACAAGCTCCGGTGCCTGCGCCAGTTGCGGCACAGGGTGTAAATCATGCATATTGCCCCCGATGTTTTTACCATCAATAATTGAAACCGCTGCATCTCCGCATCCGAATTTTCAAATTGCCTGATCGATTCGTTCCTGATAGGTTAAAAAAAATAATGAGGATGGGTCCTGTCCACATCGTTTCAGCGGCTGTATACCGGATCCTTCTATCCTTTTTACATCTTTTTAAAAGCGTAAACTTATGCCTTCCAATTCCAAAGTCGGTGTCTATGTCGACGTTGAAAACATCAAGCGTTCCGGGGGATACGGGATGCTGTACGATGTACTCCGAAAATTCGCCTGCCGGGACGGGGCCGAACCCATCCGCCTCAATGCCTATGTGGGCTTTGACAGACGGCGCGCCGAGCGGGACCGGCGCTATGAGCGGAATGTCCGGAACTTTTTCTCCACCATCCGGGATTACGGCTACAAGGTGATTGAAAAAGAAGTGAAATGGTACGTGGATGAAGACGGGGTAGAATTCGCCAAAGCCAACGCGGATCTTGACATGGCTGTGGACGCCCTGCTCCAGTCAGAAAACCTGGACCGGGTGCTGCTGGTCACCGGTGACGGAGATTTTGTCCAGGTAGTCCGCGCACTCCAGAACAAGGGATGCCGGGTCGAAGTCGTCGGGTTTGACCATGTGTCCGTTGCCCTGAAACAGGAAACCGACATGTTCACCTCCGGTTACCTGATCCCCAACCTGCTCCCCATCCATCAGACCGACCCCGGTGTTTCCTGGGGGGATATCAATTCCCGGGTACGGGGCACCTGCTACTATTATCGTCAGGGAGAGCATTACGGCTTCATGCGGTACCTCAAACATATCAACCGGCTCTGGATTACCGACCCCCGGGAGCCGGAATCGCCGTACCAGACCATTTACTGCAATCCATCGGCGTTTGAGGATTTTGACAAATTCGACCTCCTGCCCAGCCGTAGCATCGCCTTTGAATTCAAATTGGCGGAATCCACCCGGGTACCGGGCCAGCTGCAGGCAGAAGAGATTGTGGTGGTTTCAGGATAATTAGACTTAGATCCCAATATCTGCGGAAATCCGGTTGCGGCCCGCTTCCTTGGCTCTGTATAAAGCCTTGTCCGCATAGGACAGCAGATCAAATAACGTCTTGGAATCCTTGCTTGATGCGACCCCCATACTGATGGTCACACGAAACGGACTCCCCTCGTAATCGAACAGTTCTTCCGCCACCTGGATGCGGATCTTCTCACAGGCCTTGAACGCACGCTTTAAGCTGGTGTTGGGGAGCAGTAGAGAAAATTCTTCCCCGCCGTACCGGCAGGCGATGTCGTTGAATCGCTTCAGGGATCTGATGATGGCCGCCACCCGGGCCAATACCATGTCGCCTGCGGGATGGCCATAGGTATCATTGACATTTTTAAAATAATCAAGATCCATCATCACCAGGGTCAGCTCCGTCTTATACCGCCGCGCCCGCTCAAATTCCTTCTCAAGCGCGTCCATCAGGTACCGTCGGTTGAACAGCTGGGTCAGATCATCAATGGTCGACATTTCAGCCATCCGTGACTGGGCTGTCTTGAGTTCCTCCTTTAAGTGTTTCTTTTCCATGGTATTGACGATCACCCGCATCAGAACCTTGGCAGACAACCGATCCTTGGGCAGGTAATCGTACGCGCCAGCCTGAATCATCTGTGTGGCCAGCATTTCGTTTCCGTGGCGGGTGATAATAACAAGTGGAAGGGTCTCCTTGAACTCAGCCAGTCTCATGAGCAGGTCATAACCGGATCCATCCGGCAGCTCATGCTCGGAAAAGACCAGGTCATAACGGTCGTTATGGATCGCTTCCACTGCAGATGCGATATCGGTTGCTCGGGCAATCTCTACATGGGTCTGATCAATCAGTACGCGGTTCACATAATCAAAATCCGCATCTGATCTGTCTACCATGAGAATCCGCACCCGATGATTCACATTGGCCAGCCAGTCGATATCGTCCTTTTTGTGGACCTCGCCATTGCGGATGGTCTGAATCTTGTCCACGATAGCGGACATTCGCTTACCCGCCTCCTTGATCCGGAGAATGTGGCGATGCATTTTCTCTGGGTCCTTCTCACTCATCTCCACCAGCTCAATGCTGCTTAAGAGGGTCATCAACGGCTGATTCAACTCATGGGCCGTTGCACCTGCCATCTGCAGCAGTACCTTGAGCCGTTCTTCTTCGATCACCGACTTCTGCTGGGCAATAATCTGTTCGTTGGCCCGTTTCAGCTCCCGATTGGCAATCTCAAGACGCCGGCGCTGCTGATAGAGTTCAACGAAAATCTGCACTTTAGAAATGAGAATGTCCGGATTCAATGGTTTGAACAGATAATCCACTGCCCCCACTTCATACCCCCGGAACACATGACGCGATTCCTTATTGATCGCTGTGACGAACAGAATGGGGATATGCCGGGTCTTTTCATAATTCCTTATGATTTCAGCCGTCTCATATCCGTCCATGTCCGGCATCTGGACATCCAGAAGCACCAGGGCCACGTCCACCTCCAGGGTCACTGCCAGGGCATCGTTGCCTGATGTGGCACGGATGATATGCCACCCGGGTCGCCTCAGGTGTTTTTCAAGGGCCATAAGATTCTCTTTACGATCATCGACAATCAGAATGTTCACCTTTTCAGAAGTGCACATCACGTATTTTTCCGCCTCACTCAACCTGATTTTATCTTCAGACATTCGATTCTTCGTGCCATGTACTGACTGCCGACAGGCTTTTAGCCGAATGCATCCAGGTGGTTGATCACAAAGCCGTGGCCTGATACAGCCAGACCCGCAGCATGGAAAACAGCCGATCCGGGTCCACCGGTTTTTCTAAATAGTCACTGGCGCCGGCTTCAATACACTTGGCCCGGTCTCCTTTCATGGCTTTTGCGGTCAGCGCAATCACCGGAAGGTCCCTGAACTTTTCCTGGGCGCGAATGGCACGGATGGCCGCGTATCCATCCATTACCGGCATCATGATATCCATGAGTACCAGGTGAACATCCGGATGCGCGTCCAGTCGTTCCAACGCTTCTCTGCCGTTTCGCGCGACCCGGGTGGTCATCCCCCTGTTTTCCAGTATCTGCTTCAAAGAAAAAATATTCCGCATATCATCATCCACAATCAGCACTTCTTTATTCGCCAGGATCGCATCCTTGTCATACATCCGCCGGAGGATGGCCTGTTTTGCTTCAGGCAGATTCACTTCGTTTCGGTGCAGAAACAGTGTGGTCTCGTCCAATAGCTTCTGATGAGACTCCACCCCTTTGAGAACCGTAGAAGCCGCGCAGCTATCCACATACGACCGTTCTTCCGCCGTCAGCTCCCTGCCCGTGTAGACAATCACCGGAAGATGCCGGCCCCCGGAGTTGGCCTGAACTTGATCCAGGAGGCCCAGACCGGACTTGTCCGGCAGCCCGATATCGAGCACCAGACAGTCAAACTGGACCTCTGCCAGAGCTTTTTCCGCAGCCTCTGCGGTTCTGACAAAGGTGATTTTCACGTCCCCGTTTCCGATGATTTTAGCAATGGCCTGCTGCTGAACCGTGTTATCTTCCACCACCAACAGATCTTTAACGGGTTTGGAGATCATTTGATGGATATGGGTGTACATCGTAAACAGATTTTCTGCATTCACTGGTTTCAAATGAAAACCAGCTGCGCCCATTTTCAAGGCGTCCAGTTCAGCGTCCGTACCGGAAAACAGGTGAACCGGAATATGCCGTGTGTCCGGGCGTTCCTTCAGGCGCGCCATGACCCCCCACCCATTGAGCCGGGGCAGCCCGAGCTCGAGCAGAATCGCGCTGGGCGCATAGTAATCGGCAAACTGGAGCCCCGTTTCACCGTCACCGGCAACCAGGGCTTTGAAACCGTTCTCATGGGCCATGTCCCGGAGCGCACGGGCAAACACCGGATCATCCTCAATAATCAACACACGCCGGTCTTTGGGCAGCAGATTGCGCCGGTCATCTTTCACCAGATCAATGGCGTTCGCGTGTGGCACCGCTTCATGATCACCTGGTCCTGGTGCCATGGCCAGAACCGCATCCGGACCCAGGTCTTCGGGCACTCCCTTTTTTATCGCCATGCGCCGAGGCAGGATAAGGGTGAACACACTTCCCTCTCCAACACGGCTTGTCAGAAAAATACGTCCGCCAATGAGCAGGGACAGCTCGCGGGCAATGGACAGCCCCAGCCCCGTCCCTCCGTACAGCCGGCTGGTCGATCCGTCCGCCTGCTGGAAGGCTTCAAATATCAGTCGTTGTTTGTCTTCCGGAATCCCGATCCCGGTGTCGGATACGGAGATGGACACCGCGTTTTCCGGGGTCAGGTTCATCTCTGCCGGCAGGTTTTCTGTGTCCGGAATCTGGACACTCAGGGTGATGACACCCTGGGAAGTGAATTTCAGGGCATTAGAAATAAAATTCTTGATAATCTGCTCTAACCGCTGTTTGTCCGTCACCATCAACTCGGGCAGATCTTCGTCTGTCCGCACGGCAAAGATCAGGCCCTTTTGAATGGCGAGCGGCGTAAACGTCCGCTGCATACCGGCCAGAAACTCGCTGATGGGCATCTCAGCCGGATATACATCCAGCTTGCCGGCTTCCACCTTGGAGAGATCCAGAATATCATTAATCAGGCTCAAAAGGTCCTCGCCGGCTGTGAGAATGGCCTCGGCTGACTCCTGCTGGTCTGATGACAGTCGCTGATCCGGATTGTCGACCAGGTGACGGGCCAGGAGCAACATGCTGTTCAGCGGTGTGCGCAGTTCATGGGACATGTTGGCAAGAAACTCGGATTTGTACCGGCTGCTCAACTCCAGCTCGGCTGCTTTTTCTTCAATGGTCTGCCTGGCTGACTCCAATTCCAGGTTCTTTTTCTGGATCTGGCTTTTCTGAGATTCCAAAATAGTGGTCTGCTCTTCCAGTTCCGACGCGTTCCATTCCAACTCTTCATTGGTATGGCGCAACACCTCCTGCTGGTCTTTGAGCCGGGCTTCGGACGCCCGGAGGGCAACGGCCTGTTCTTCCAGCTCACGATTCGCCTGGTTGAGATCCTCTTCCCTCGACTTCAGGGCTTCGGCCTGTTCTCGCGTTTTGGTGAGCAGCGTTTGCATCCGAACCCGGGACATGCAGGAATCAACCGCCACGACAATGCTCTCTGACACCTGATGCAGAAATCGGATCTGCGTCTGGTTAAACGGCTTGAACCCGCCGATCTCCACCACGCCGGTGAGCTTGTCGTCCATGCACAGTGGAAAGACCATCAGGTAGTTTGGTGCCGCACTTCCCAGGCCCGAGGCCACCTGCATATAGTCGGTCGGGCAATCGCTCACCAGAACCATGTTCCGGTCACGGGCCACCTGGCCCACCAGTCCTTCGCCCACGGCAAACTGACGGGGTTTGTCGTCCGGATTTTTCCAGGCATAGGTCCCGGCCAGTTTCAGTGTGCGCCTGCCGGTCAACACGTAGAAAGCGCCCACCGGTGCTTCGAGATGGTCGCACAGGAGGGTGATGATCTGTGACGTCAGGGTCTGGAGATCCGGTTCCCCCCGCATTTCATCGTAAAGCTGGGTATGACCGGTGATCATCCAGTTCCGTTGCTCGCTCTCCATCCGATACTTCCGGATACTGGTCAGCATCCGGTTGATGCTGGCAGCCAGGCGACCCACCTCATTGCTCGCCTGCACATCAATTACATGGTCGAGATCGCCATTCGCCACCAGACGGGCACCGTCGGCCACTTCGCGAATAGGCCGAACGATTTTTGCAGACAGGAGCATACCCACCATGGCTACGGCAGTCACCATCAGCGTCAACAGAAAAAAGAAATACCGAAGATACTGATTGGTATCGCCAAAGGCTTCGGCAATTTCCACTTCTGCGATCAGCGCCATGGGTACCGTTCCCATGACAAAACCCGCCTGCACGCCGAGTACTGGATGACCGTGAAGGCCGTTATAGGTAGAGGCCGTATACCCAGCTGTTTCAATGTCTTTTTTCCGGTTTTCCGCCAGATGCGATCTGAACGCCCGAATCTGATCCGTATCCACCTGAAAGGTCATGGCCGTTTCCACGTCGGCGCTGCTGACATTGGACCGCATCCACCCGTCTGCTCCCACCAGGTACGTCTCTGATGTCTCACCCAGCCCCATGTCCTGACGGAGGATGGCGTCTATGGGAGCCAGAGAAAACTGAACCACTAAAAGGCCCGGCGAAAGAGCGCCCTTCCCCCGAATCGCCTGCACAACAAATCCGAACACGCCACCCGAAGGCGGATAGACGCCGTAATCGGAAAATACAGGCTGGTCGGTTTCCATGGCCCTGGCACACGCCGCTGACAACCGGGATGCCGAAAGGGAGCCGGTAAACAGATTTTTCCCTAGATCCCCTTCGTTTTTTACCGAATACCGCACATTCCCGGCCCGATCCACCAGCAGTACATCATGGAACCCGCACGTTGACCGGAATGCCGCCAGGTCCGCAGACGCATCACGCGGGTCAGCTGATCGCGACGGGCTCACCCCATACGCATCAGTCGTCTGATCCGATTCATCCCAGCGATTGACCAGCCACTGCATGAATCGCCATGTGGATCCTGCGTTTGTCTGGTAGCGGACATCTCGAAGCATTTCATTATAATAGCTCTTAATCTGGCGGATTTTACAGGTAGCCGCCATATACAGCCGCACGCCTGTATCCGTGTGCAGCTGGGAATGGGCGCGAATACCCGTTGCAATCCCCACCAGGCAGACAGGCAGCACGGAAAGGCATAAAAAGCAGATAAACAATGTCCGGGTCAGTCCGGATCGAAACAGTCTGCACACCTTCATCAATCAACAACTCCGAATAAACGTGCTGACCGGAACGACCACTTTACAGGAGCAGCTCACGCCGGCCGTTATTCTGCGAAAATGACGGCATCAGCACGTCAATCAGGCAGACGAAGAAACTTCGCCGGATACTTTGCAAAAGGCTTTCAAACTATAGGCCATTGTTAACATTCGGTCAATTCACGATTCGTCACTCATTTTTAAATGAACCGGCGACTGTGCCCGGCACCGGGCAGCCTGCCAGCAGACCAGCGCCATGGAAACTGCCGGCCGACTGTAGTCCGCGCGGGTCACCTGACCGTTGCTGAGAATCCCGATCAACCCTTCAGCATAGCCGATCCGAGGGTTGTCGGTCAGACCGGCAGCCGACACCGCGTCGTCCAGCTCCATCCCCTGCCGCACCACACCGTTGGCCAGTTCGGGGGGCAATTCAAAGGCCGGTCCCAGGCCAATGTACATCTCAGAACCGTCATAGAGGGCACAGACCGTGACATTCATGTACCCGGATCGGGTCTGGGGAACGGGAATCACCCCCGACTCAAGGCCGATGCCCCAGTCCCCCCCTTCCTTGGCAGCCATGGCCCGGTTCCGGGCTCCCCGCACCGTCAGATCCATTCCCACCGGCTGATCTGCCACGCCCGATGTCACTGCCCGGGCAGACAACCGTACCCCGCCGGGGATATTCCAGTCGGTGAGTACCGCCTGGACCGCCGCAAACTTGACCGGGTTCTTTGAGCCCAGACACACATCCATCATGCCGTCCTCCCTGTTCACCCGCCCGCCGATTCTTGCCCTTGCTTTATGCGGTACTGGGTTTTATGATAAAAGATTGTCTGCGCTAAGGAGATGTGATGCTGACCTGTCGCCCCCCTGCCTGCCTAAAAACCCCTCCCGGACCGCAGTTTCCCTGCGACGCCGGCAGATCGCCTTCGACTGAACCGTCAGCAGGTCCGGACGATGCCGACACCGCAGACCCTGCGGTCCGCTGCAGAGCGTGTCAGCAGACACTGACCCGACCGGATTGGGCCATCCGCCTCAACGATGCCCACCTGCACGTTTTTGCCAATCCCGCCGGTGTGCTGTTTGAAATCGTCTGTTTTTCAGAAGCACCCGGCTGCCGTGTCCTGGGCCTGCCGTCAGGCGAATTCACCTGGTTCCCCGGTTATGCCTGGCAGATCACCCTCTGCCGAACTTGCGGCACCCACATTGGCTGGCATTTTTCCGGCACGGGTGCCCCTTTTGACGCCCTCATCACCGACCGGATCACCATCATCTGATGCGCCGCTGTATCTGACTGTCATCGAACGACGGGTCACCGCTCGGCTGCCGCCCGCCATCGCCTTACCAGTTCATAAATGATCTCTGCGGTCAGTCCCCAGATGATCTCCCCGTTCACCCGATACAGGCGCACGGGGTATTTCCGGCCGCCCCAGGCATGGTGGTAGGCTTCCGGCAGTCCCAGATCTTTTGTCGGAAACAGCACGACTTTTTCCCCTTCTGCATTCAGATACGCCGGCTGGACTTCCACTCTCACATGATAGGTCTCAGGGGCTGTTTCCAAAAAATATGACACAGGCACCGTAAACACCCGGTCCACCTCTTTCGGATCCAGGGAGAGTGCCGTGATATCGGAGAGAGCAAGCCGTCCCACAAAAGATTCCAGAACCGTACCCATGGCGGCGACCAGGGTGCCGAGACGCCCGTCGATGCAAATCTTGTCCGCATCAATTCCGAGTTCTTCCACCGTCTCCCGGATAGCCGTTTCCCGGCAGTCACGATCATCATGGGCCGCGTAATGACCGCCTGGAAAACAGATCTCCCCGGGCTGCCTCACACCGGCCGCGCGTTTCTCAAACAGCAAATGATACGTCCCGTCCACCCAGACCAACGGCACCAGAACGGCGGTATAAAACCAGCGATCCCTTCCCATGATCCCCGGACATTCGGGAAGCGCATCAACCAGTTTCCGGTATTCGATTTCCTGCATATGCTTTCTCCGGCGGACAGCTGATAAAAAAAATCCATTGAATTTTGACTGAATGCGATATACCATTTTTAGTTAAAAGCCAACGGTTTTTCCCCATACACACAAATCAGAAGGAGGCGTTTCCATGAACACACGGAACCGCATCTGGATCCTCGTCAGTCTTTTGTCTGTTTTCTGGGTCTCTCCGGGCTTTGCCGGAAACACCATTGCTGATCACACCATTGCCAAAGAGCAGGTGCTGCGCGCCATTCCCGCATCTGCCATTGAAAAGGCCAAGACCGATCTCCATATCCTCTACTGCGGGACCTCCCATTCCCAGCAGGTCGTGGAAGGGATGCGCGGACTCATGGCATACAAACCCGGTGACGACACCCTGTACGCGTTCACCTATGACGGCAATCAGCAAACCGGGAAACTCGATATCCGGTACCGCGCCGCCTCTGGAACGGATCTCAGCCACGACAGCATCGAGGGAAATGGACACACCGGATATTTCAACGGCACGGTCAATTATCTGGACGACCATCCGGACGTGAATACGGTCATGTGGTCCTGGTGCAGCATCGAAGGGCATGATGTGAGCATCTATCTTGATGAGTTCGGCACCCTGATCAACCTGTATGCGGCGGGCGGGTCCAAAGGCCGTACCCAGGAAAACGCGGTGAGTTTCATCTTCATGACCGGCTATGCCAGGGGAGATGACGGCGATACGCCGGAGCCCCCTTATATCCAATCCCCGTACCAGAACCACAAACGGATCGTCGATTACTGCCGGGCCCACGGTTACTACTGTCTCGATTACTGGAGCCATGACGTCTACAATTACGGGGATGACAGCTACAAGCCCACGGAAAACGGCAATGACAACGTCCAGCACAAGGCATGGGTGGACGATCCGGAAAACGCGCAGGGAGAGGATTGGTTCCCATGCCGGAACTGGATAAGCGGCAAAATTGATCTGCCCGCTCACGCGAACCAGCACCTCACCGGAAACCGGCGCGCCTATGCTGCCTGGTGGATTTTCGCACGCCTGGCCGGGTGGGACGGGAAAAGTACCTGTCAGGCACCGATGCAGATGCTGCTCTTAACTGACTGAAGTGTTCCGATGGGAAAAAAATTCCATGTTACGCAGCCTTTCTACAGGCACTCATACTGATAGGCAATAAGGGCCATTTTTACCTGTTCCTTCCACGCATCCGGACTCAGGTTCCAGGTTTTGCAGTCTGCATCCATATCTGCCATTTTCAACTTGGCATCCAGGTCCATCAGACTGTATTGTTGATAACAATGAAACGCAAACGAATCATCCGCCAGGAAAAAAGACGGATATTCGTTGGGGTATGCATTCACCAGCTTCAAGAGATGTTCCGTGTCTGCGGCTTTAGGTGGGCTCATCGTGTTATCCTTTCCTTTCCGTTCCTGTCAGGTCCTAACCGACCACTGAACGCCGTGCCAAAGGGCAGATTGTTTTTTTGTCTGCAGCCATCTTTCTCATCTGCGGATGATTAAAAATGCCTCCCTCATTTGCCATGAATTGATCCGGGATACAGCGTTGCGGTTACGGAAACCCGGCGCGCGGCTTCATCCACGGTGACGGTCACTTTCCCCGGAGACGCATCGCCGATGCCATATCCGGCCACCAGCTCGTCAATGGAAAGCACCTGCCCCGGATAGGGCGGAAACAAAGCAGCGTGCACAGCGGTTTCCACCCCATGCGGCATGCCGTCAGAGCCGAAGATAAGATCCCTCCCCGGCACATATCCAATATCATCAATGAGCATCCGGAACGGGTTGTTTTTTCGGGCCGCTGCCGGTGAAAGCCGGTCTGCGTAGATCTCGGAATCCGTGCTGAAATTCGGCTGCATGCAAAGCCGACACCCCATACGGCGCAGACGCGTGGCCTGGTCCCGGTTAATGAACTGGGCATGTTCTACCCGGGTTTCCGGATACGCCCGCCCAGTCTCCCGAACCATTTCCAGCACAGACACCACCTGCTCCAGGGCCCGGTCGCCGATGGCGTGAATGGCCACGGCCTTATCCCACGCATAGGCCTGAGAAATCCGCGATTCGAGCAGCAGGTCTGAAAAATTGAGCACCCCCCGGTTATCCAGGGAAAACGGTTCCTGAAGCGCCGCAGTGCGGGCTCCCAATGAGCCATCTGTAAACAGTTTGATTCCCTGCACCTGTGCTCGCCGATGCGCCGGCAGACCGGAAAACGTATCCGGATCCACCCAAAACCGGGTCCGTCCAGCCAGTTTTGCCTCATCAAAGCATGCCAGCTCTGCCTCGCCAGACAAGCTCATCTCGTCAGCGATCCAGATGCCCTGGTCGGCAAGGTCCGTGTAAAAGGCTGTCAGGGAGGCAGGCGTTACCGGACAGATTCGTACGATCAGATCGAGCAGGGACGCCGTATGGGCTTCCATCCAGACCGGGTCATCCAGGTGGGCAATCAGCTCTGGATATTTCTCCTGCATCACATGCCTGGCACCCGCATTCAGGATCAGGCCATGCAGAGATGCGTTAAAGACCACCAGAGGAGCCATGGCATCAAACACCGGCCCGCGAATATCATAACAGGCATCGTTCCACCCCAGCGCCATATTTAGCGGCGCCTGGCAGGCGGACAGGCATTCCAGGGCCGCCGCCTGATCCGTAATTCCGCGCAAATCCGGCGAGCTCCGGGTTGCGGCATAGAGGTACGGATGGGAGTGATGGTCCCGGAAAAAAGGCAGGGTATGGGAACCCGTCGTCATGGCGTATCCCTTTCTGTGAACCGCTGAAAATCAAAGCCATCATACAACTGTAAAATCTGCTCTAGATGAGGTATAGCAAAGGCATTTCATGGAGACAATGAAGAATCAACCTGGCCGTTAGATACCGCATCCGGCCGCCACACAGCGGCAGCCTTCTTTGCCGCCTGAGTTACCGTTGGCCATTTTTTTCTGCGGTCCCAGGTGACAGACTGCTCATCCATGCTTAGGTTGTATCAAATTAACCCAATGTTCAATAACCCCGGAAGTTTTTCACACCACACGAGATACGAGGAGACCGACTATGGGGAAAAAAACAGCATTCGCCGCCTTGGCCGCCCCCCTGACCTTACCTAACGGCACGGTGATTAAAAACCGCTTTTTCAAGTCTGCCATGAGCGAAGCCCTGGGCACGCGAGACTTTGCCCCCAAGCCCGGACTCTTCACCCTGTACCGCCGATGGGCCGAAGGCGGATCGGGCATTGTGATGACCGGCAATGTCATGATCGACAGCCGGGCCCTGGGCGAACCGGGTAATGTGGTCATCGAAGATGAGCGGCACATGGATGCCCTTTCGGCCTGGGCCGCTGCGGGAACGATCCATGATACCCAGCTCTGGGTCCAGCTCAACCACCCGGGAAAGCAGAGCCCCAAGGCCCTTTCTCCGGAACCGGTAGCTCCGTCCGCCATCCCGTTTTCCAACCGGCTCAGCCGTTTTTTCAATCCCCCCCGGGCGCTGACGGAAACTGAAATCAAAGAAATCATTGAACGGTTTGCCCGGTCGGCCGGTATCGTGAAGGCGGCTGGTTTTTCCGGTGTGCAGATTCACGGGGCCCACGGCTATTTGGTCAGCCAGTTTCTATCCCCCCGGCACAACCAGCGTTCTGATCAATGGGGGGGCTCCGCCGAAAACCGGATGCGATTTGTGCGCGAGATATATCGAGCCATCCGGCAGGAAGTGGGTGCGGATTTCCCCGTGGGCATCAAGCTGAATTCCACGGATTTTTTGAGAGACGGATTTGCCCATGAAGATTCCGTGGCCGTGATTCAAGCTCTAGCAGACGACGGAATCGATCTGGTTGAAATCTCCGGCGGCACCTACGAAGCCCCTGCCATGACCGGCGTATCCCGGCGTCAGCCAGCTGTCTCCGGGACGGAAGCCTATTTTCTCGATTTTGCCAGACAGATCCGGGACACGGTTCATGTGCCCCTGGTGGTCACCGGCGGATTCCGGAGCGCTGCCGCCATGCAGGCGGCCCTTGACAGCAGCGGCATTGACATGGTCGGCCTGGGCCGCCCCCTGTGCCTGGATACGGACGCACCCAACCGAATTCTCTCCGGAGAGGCGTATCAGAGCAGCGTCAAGCCGCTCAAAACCGGTTTTCCCCTGATTGATAAAACCGCGCTGCTGGAAATCACCTGGTATGAAAAACAACTGAAACGCATGGCAGACGGCGGTGATCCGGATCCGAAAGAGTCTGCGCTTTTGTTTTTCTTCAAGTCGGTGTTCGCTTCTGGAAAACAGATTTTCATGAAACGCCGCGCCTAGCACAAACCGCCTGCTGATAGGCCGCTCAGGACGGAAACGTGTATAAAAAAATCCCGCACTGCACGACCTGCAATGCGGGATTTTGATATACTCAAAACCGGTAACTTATTTTTTCAGTTCATCCAGCTCTTTTTCAAGTTCGGCAATCCGGGCGTCTTTGTCAGCTGCGCCGGCATCCACGCCTTCGTCTTTCTGCCAGGAGTCTTTCAGTTCATCAAACCCCAGATACAAGGCCAGGCCACCGCCCAGAAGCAGCATAATGGGGATTGAACCGGCCAACAGCTGCAGGAAAGGCCCAAACCAAATCGCAAGACCGATGACACCCAGAAGAGATCCGATAGCTCCACCAATTAACGTTTTCATAAAAGCACATCCTCCTTTAACATAGATATGGTTTCAATATGCATCGTCTTTATCCATTCGGCAGGGTCACGCCCTGAACTTTTGGTCAATTTTGTCTTCAACACGCGAAAAGCATAAAAAACAAAATAAATATTAAGTACAGGAAGCTACCATACCAGCAGGGGATACGCAAGCGCATTTTTAACAAACCCGGCATTATTCCACCTGCCTTTCCGCAGGCACACACCTGTCAGGTACGGATAAAACCGTAGGCCGCTCCCATGACGCCCCCTGCGAGATGGGCAAACTGGGAGACCTGATCATTCTGGAGGCTGCTGACCACCTCAGCGCCGAGAAACAGAATCGCCACGATGATGAACGTCAGGGGGATATCACCGGACCGGATGTTAGAAAAGGATCCGAGAAGAATGAGCATGAAGGCAATCCCGCTGGCGCCGATGAGACCGGTTGAAAAGAAAAACGCATTGAGCAGCGCGGTCAAAATTGCGGTGACCACCATCATCTCAAACAGCCTGACAGACCCGTACTTTTCCTCGACCAGAGGGCCGATGAGCAGGATCAGGGAAAAGTTGGAAGCCAGATGCTGCCAGTTCGCATGGCCGGCCACATAGGAGACCATGCGGAAATAATCCATCGGGGATCCGAGGCGGATCTCCGGATAGGCGGAAAAGAACCGGTCAATGAACTGATGTCCGGTGAGATTGGCGATGAGCAGGACCAGAATACTGATCAGGGTGAATGTCAGAATCACGGGTGCATTGTACCTTATTTTCAAGCGCATGGCGTCTCCTTCCATTCGGTGTTCGGCTGCCAAACCGTCTGCACCCGGGTCACTTCCTGCGAACCCCTTTCACGGGACACCCGGTGGAGAAACACGTGGGCGTCCTTGTCAAGACACTGCGTTTCCACCGTGACCACATCCCCTTTCACTGCATCCCCCACAAACTGAATATCCAGAGAGCGCATCCGGTACCCGGACCGGTAGACCTCCGGCATCTGTTCCCAGATCCAGCCAATATAAACGGCATTGTTCACATGCTGATTGAAATCGATATCCAGATGCCGAACCCTAAACGTTTCCTGCCAGTCAACTCCGGACAGTTGCGGCAGTTTGCCTAAATCGTTTTCAATCCGCCCGGTGCCGGTCTGCATGTGCGCCGGCAGGTTGCGGTCCAGGCGAAGGGGCTTTTTGGATCCCACAGAGATCAGCACCCAGCTGCCTTTTCCGGAGATGATCACACACGCGTTTGCATCACGGATTTCAAACATCCGCATCTCGTAGAGCCTGCGGTCCGGGCATCGCCAGGTCCGCAGGGTCAGGGCTTCGTTCCATACCGGATACCGCTCAAAAAAAAGCCGGTACCGAAACACCACCCAGGATTTTCCCATGGGGTACAGTTCCCGGGCCGAGACGCCCAGTGCTGCCGTATGGGCACTGGAAACGTCCTGAAAATAATTGAACACGGCCACCGGTTTCAGGATGCCAAAGGCATCCGTTTCTGAAAACCGGACCCCGAGGGGAATCTGATAAATGGATTCGGGCATGGCGTATCAAAGCCTGTATGTAGACGGTTCAAAGGCCGACCTGTCAAGGGTGTGTCAGTCTTATCGGAATTATGCCCTAACAGATAGCAGGCCGTTTGGCAAGAACAGCCGATGACAGTTTCTCACAGAAATTGATTGAAATAAAGCCGGATTGACGATATGAAAGGATAATTTTTACTAGAATGCCACGCATTCAACATAGGCTTTTTCACAATCCAGTCTCTTCATGACATTCTTGCCGTGAATCGGATGTCTCTGGCGCCTAATCTGCAGTGTTCAGCCATCCGGTTACCGGTCTAAACCCATAACCCCCATGAAAAAGGAGTTGTTTCATGAAAAAAATTATTACAGCCATCGTTTTTGTTTTCCTGCTGGGTTCTTTTGCTCAGGCTGCCACCATCCGTGAAAACTGCGGTTGCGGCCTCGGCACCATGCTGCTGGCAGATTCCGACGGTGACAGTGTTCTCATCCAGTTGGTCGCCACCTTCCTGAACGGCACCTTCGGCAACCAGACCTTCGGTATCTCCTCGGGTTCTCTGGGGTGTGAAAAACCGAGCCGTATTGCCAAAACCGAGCGGATGAACATCTTTGTCGCTGACAACATGGACAACCTGGCCATTGACATCGCGTCCGGTTACGGCGAATCCCTGGATGCCCTGGCGGAGATCGCGGAAATTACAACCGACAACCGGTCCACATTCTACGCCGCCCTGCAGCAGAATTTCGACACCATCTTTGCCGGTGAGCAGGTCACCCACAAAGGGGTCGTATCCAAAATCAACCAGATCATTGAAACCATCTAAGCGGTTGATAGCCCCGTCCGATAGCGGGAGCCCCGGCGGTTTTGAAAACAGCGGCCGGGCTCCCGTTTTTTTTCGTGCCTGCTGCATCGCTGCAAGTGTCATTCTGTTGATCTGCCTTTCTGCGGTCTCAGTTTTTGCTGACAACCGTGACTATGTGGCACAGCTTCTGGCACGCGCGGATGCGGAAAAAATCCATACCGAACGCTACTGGCACATCCTCCTGCATTATACACCCACCCTCACCGGGTATCGGAGTCAGGTGGATGATCCGCTCTTTTTTCTGTCTCCGGAAGGAAACACCCGGCCCCGGGAAGAACTGCGGGAAGCCATCCGGCTTTTTTTTCTAACAGACGTGGACCAGAGCCGCCCGGAAATCTGCGATTTCATTGCCCGGTACACCTGGCTCAAAGACCGCCTGGATGTGGATCCGGACAAGGTGCCGAAGCTCTCCTGCGATGCCGTGGACACCCTCCCCTTACGATCCGCCACCCTGGTTTTCCCGTCCTATTTTCTGAACAACCCCGCGTCCATGTTCGGTCACACCTTTATCAATATCAAGACCGACTATGAGAGCGAGGTGCTGGCCAATGCGGTTAACTATGCGGCCAGAACCGATGAAACCAACGGCCTTGTCTTTGCCTTCAAAGGGGTGTTCGGGCTGTATCACGGCTATTACTCGGTCCTGCCCTATTACAAAAAGATTCTCGAATACAGTGACATGGACCGCCGGGACATCTGGGAATACACCCTTAACCTGACACCCGTTGAACTCGCCCGGATGGTTCGGCATATCCGGGAGCTGGAACCCGTCTATACGCGGTATTTTTTCTTTGATGAAAACTGTTCCTACAATCTGCTCTATCTGCTCGAAGCCGCACGTCCATCGGTCCATCTCACGGACCGGTTCCATTCCGTGGTCATTCCCATTGACACCATCAAGGTGATCCGGGAAGCCGGCCTGATCACATCAAAAAAATTCCGGCCATCTGCTGTCACCCGGATTCAGCATCAGATGTCAGCGCTCTCTCGTGAGGACCAGCAGCAGGTCACCGGACTGATCACAGGGGATCTTCCCCCGGACGTCCTGGCATCCGCCGGTCTCTCCCCCGAAGAGACGGCAAAACGCATCGACCTTGCCGTAGACGGCATCAAGCACCGGCTGACACGAAAAGACATGGATCTCTCAGATTACCGGAAACGGCTGCTCAGCCTGCTCCGCATACGAAGCAGGCTGCCCGGGGTAAACGCATTTTCAAAACCGCCGATTCCAGCACCGCCGGCACCGGATCAGGCCCACCATTCCAAACAGATGCGATGGGGTATCGGTATGGAGGACCACCGCCGTTTCATGACCCTGGGCTTCCGGCCTGCCTTCACCGATCTCGAAGATCCCGACTATTCACGGGACGCCGGCGTGCAGATTCAGATGGGAAATGCCCTGCTCCGGTATTATCCGGAAGATGCGGAGATTGAAATTGAACGGTTTGATGTGCTCGACATTACCTCCCTAAGCCCGCAAACCCCGCTGTTTACGCCTCAGTCCTGGCGGATTTCCGTTGGTTTCCGGCAAATGATGACAGATAACGGAACACGGGAGGCCTCCCTTTACCTTGACGGTGGATTCGGACGGGCCCGTCATACACCCTTTGGCGGTATTCTCTATGGACTCGTCGAGGGGGCGGCAGAACTGTCATCGGATCTGGATCATGGCTATGCCATTGGCAGCGGTGCCGCTGCCGGTTGGCTGGTAACGGTGAACCGCATGAACCGGTTTCACCTTTCGGCCCGCTGGCTGGGATTTTTTGCCGGTGACGACCACACAAGGTTCAGGGGATCGGCCATTTTCCGCCGAAAAATCGACACCCAGCATCATGTTCAGATCGAAGGTTTCTGGGAAGAGACGTTTGGAAAGGCATATGCCGGATTTCAAGCCGAACTCAGGTGGTATCTGCCCTGAGCCGCCGGCAGATCTCAAAGCAGATCACAGACACGGCTGTGGCGATATTGATGGAATTTTTCCGGCCATACATGGGAAGTTGGACAAAGGCATCGCAGCCGCCCATCACCGTCGGCGAAATGCCGTACTCCTCATTTCCGAACACCACAATGCCCGATGACGGCCACGAAAAATCCGTGTGAAGCACGGCGCCTTCCACCGTTTCAACACCGATCACCGGTACTCCGGAACGCCGATACACAGCGAGGGTGGCTGCCAGGTCTTCGGTGATTTCCGCAGGGATCCATGTCTGGGCTCCCCTGGCTGTCTTGCGAACCCCCGGCGTATCGGGTCCCAGGGTATGACCCAGAATCAAGCCATCAAACCCCGCTGCATCACAGATCCGGAACACGGCCCCGACATTGAACAGGCTGCGGACCCCGTCCAGGGCAATCCGGTAAGGATGCACACCGGTCCACGGGCCCCTGTCCGGGTCATCGCCCGTCACCACCCGGGGCAACAGATTCGGATCTGACACACGCACCCCCGCTGCCTTAAGATGATAAAAATGCACATCTGACAAAAACCGGACCCAGCCTGCCGTATCTGCAGGGTCAGGAATGGGGATTTTTCCCGCTGCATCTCCCATCCAGGCATCCAACCGTCTGAATTCACTGGCCAGAAAGTCAAGACCACTGTCAGCGATGCGGCCTGTTATTAGCGCCTGATAGAGCTGCCGGATCCAGTCGGCAATCCGGCGGTGCTGACGTTTTACCGGAAGGGATTTTATTTTTTTCCGGGTAAATGGGAAACTGCGTATCATCCGGGGATAACCCTTTTGTCCGGGATTGCCGCCTGATGCAGGTTGGCTGTGATAAACCGAAAACCTCTGGAGACCGGAAACTCACCAGCGGGGGGTTCAGAAACGTCAGCTTAAATGTGACGTCCGATGCATGGGCGTGCGGTGCAGGTGATTGGAGCGAATATCAAACTGAATGTCGTTAATCCCACTGATATTGCTCAAAAAATCGGAAATATCGGCTTTTGTTTTACGCACACTGTGGGTCAGCCCAGGCAGCCGAATCATCACGTTTCCCTGACGGCTGCGGATAATCGCAGACTCATACCGACTCCCGAGCTCGGCTGCAATGGCCGAAGAAAGCGCCGCATCGGCCACGTCCTGCCGGTTCTTCTCCGTGCTCTGGAACCGCTCTGAGGCAGCCATCTCACAGATTTTTTCTACACAGGCGGCATCACTCAACTCATTGACATTGAGCATCAGGTCGTACATGGCCGCATCCATGGGAACGGTTTTACAGAAATACCGGTTCCATTTGTCGCGTTCATGGTCTTCCCGTTTCGCGCGCTCCACGGCTTCCTGTTCCGGGATCTGCTCACGATGCATCATTTCCTTTATTCGAAGGGACGCATCGGCCAGCAGCCGTACTTTCAGGACATGGGGGACGTTCCGCACCAGATAATGCCCGGCCAGACCATGGTAGACCACATTCCCCTCTGTCAGTCGTTTCAGCAGAATGGCCTTGATTCTGCGGACATGCTGGTGCTTGTCTGCCGTGAACCGTTCCAGCAGCCGGGGGCCGTCATGCAGGGCTGTGTAAAGTTCATGCTGGGACAGATGATACTGCTTTGCCGTCTCCTCGAGCACCTCTTTGGATAAGGTCGACAGTCCGAGTGCGGATGCAACACCTTCTGCAATGCGTGCGCCGTGACCATACGAGGGGCACGACAGGGTAATCAGTGACATGGTTTCTCCTTTGTAAGATCCGTGGTTTTATCCGAAGATATGCAGGAATCATACCATTTTTAAATCCCCCGCAATCTGCTGAATTCTCGTCAACGGGCATCCTGGATTTGCCAACAAGCTATTACAATGTGCAACAGCCAAGTACCCTATCCTGCCCATCCTTCGCCAATAGGCGTTCTATGAAAGTGTTGCAAATCCGAACAGAGTGTTGATTTCTGCATCATGCCTTCGGTATCCCTGTACCCTCAGGTCAGTCCGTATCGTTTCATTTTCCGCCACAGGGACACCCGGTCAATATCCATAATTTTTGCCGCCTGGGTCCGGTTTCCTTCTGTCTTTTCGAGCACCTGCCGGATATAGCGAATTTCCTGTTCCTGCAGGGTCGGAAATTCGGATACACCTGTGCCGGAAACGTCCCCTGCGTCGGGACGCAGATATTCCGGCAGACTCTCCACCGTGATCTGATCCGAATTTTCAAACGCCACTGCGTGTTCGATCACGTTTTCAAGCTCCCGTACATTTCCCGGCCATGTGTGAAGGGAAATCCGGGACAGGGCATCCGGCGAAAAGTCCTGAATCCGCCGGTGCATTTCCCGGCATTTCATCGAGAGAAAATAGTGGGCGAGCAGCAGCACATCGCCGCCTCTGTCTCGCAGCCTTGGCATCTGCAGGGCGGCCACGTTCAACCGATAATACAAGTCCTGACGGAACTGGCCTTCGGCGATTGCCGCTTCGAGGTTCCGATGGGTCGCAGCGATGAATCGCACATCCACCGGTGCCGGCCGGGTACCGCCCACTCGAAGCACCTCTTTTTCCTGAATCACCCGAAGGAGTTTCATCTGCATGGATGCCGGCATGTCGCCGACTTCATCAAGAAACACCGTGCCGCCGGACGCAGATTCAATAAGACCGGCTTTTTTTCGGCTGGCGCCGGTAAAGGCGTCTTTCTCATGACCGAACAGTTCATTGGTCATCAATTCTTCGGTGAACGATCCGCAGTTGAAGGCGACAAACTGCGCATGCTTCCGGTGACTCTGGGCATGAACAGAGCGTGCAGCCAGCTCCTTTCCCGTGCCGCTTTCGCCCAGAATCAGGAGATTGATATCTGATGCAGCTGCCTGGTTGATCGTCTCCATCACCCGTTTCATGATCCGGCTCTTCCCGATCATGTGGCCGGCACCGTCCGAAGAGGCAAGGGCCCTTCTCAGTTCCCTGTTTTCAAGAAACAGGGACCGCTTAAGCAGCGCTTCCCGGACAATCTTCCGGATTTCCTCGATCCTGTACGGCTTGGCAATATAATAATAGGCCCCGCTTTTCATAGCCATGACCGCTGTATCCACGGTAGCAAATCCCGTGACCACCACCACTTCCGTATGCGGATGCAAGAGGCGGGAGGTGCTGAGCACCGCCATGCCATCCGAGTGATCCATCCGCAAATCCGTGATGACCAGATCAAAAACCCGGGACCGCAGTTGTTCAACCGCCGCGTCTCCGGTTCCCACCGCCGTCACCCGGTATCCTTCTTTTGTGAGAATATGGAAAAGATTCTTCCGGGCAATGGCCTCATCTTCCGCCAGCAGGATCTCCGGCAGGTGTGCTGCGTTCATGTCAGCGTGTCTCCAATTTTATTTCTACAGTGAATATGCTGCCGGCACCCGGTTTGCTGTCCGCCCGGATCTGGCCGCCATGTTGCTGGATAATGCCATGGCTGACCGACAATCCCAGGCCGGTTCCCTTTCCAGCCTCCTTGGTGGTAAAAAAAGGATCAATGATCCGTTTGAGGTCTTCCGGGGCAATACCGGTTCCCGTATCTGCTACCGAAAACAGGAAAGACGACCGCGCGGGGTCCGCCCATGCCCGAACCGTCAAGGTGCCGGTATCGCCCATAGCATGGATCCCGTTCACGCACAGATTCATGATCACCTGTTCCATACGCGCCGGGTCCATATCTGCCTCAAGGGTTTCCGGAACATCAATCACCACCTGAATACCCGCCGGTATTTCTCCCCGGATCAGTCGCAGGGCCTGGTCCACCACCTCCCGGAACCGGACGCGGCGGATCCCGAAGGCCTGTTTGCGGGAAAAGGTCAGCAGGGACCGGACAATGTCCCGGGCCCGGTCCACCTCCTGCTCACATTCGGAAAGGCATGCTTTTCTGACCATCGGGTCCTGTTCCCCGTCTTCCTCAATCAATATCTGGAGGGAGGTTGAAATATTGTTCAGGGGGTTGTTTAACTCGTGGGCAACGCCGGATGTAAGCGTTCCCAGGGATGCCATCTTTTCCTGCTGACTCAGCACTTCCCCCCGGCGCTTCAGTTCCCTTATCATGACGTTGAGGTTGTCGATAAGCCCTTCAAACTCCCCGCCTCTGGGAAGCCGGGGGATCAGGGCATCGTCCCCTGAGGTGATCTTTGCAATGCCGCGCTCGATGGCTTTGAGGGGCCTGTCCACATACCGGAACAAAAACAGGCCAATGGCGGCAAACATGACCAGCATGCCCGTGAGGGTGAGAAACAGATAGAGCCTCAGGTGGGTGAACAACTCCAGCATCAACCGGTGCTCCCGGTGTACCGTGCCTTCGATGTACCCGCTAATCTCCTTTCCCATGTCCGTTAGCCGTGCTTCAAATGTGGACAGGTTGGGCAGCGGCGGTTCTCCTTCCAGATAGCTGTCCAGGTACCGGACATACCCCTGGAGGTCCTGAATCTGATCGCCGAAATCCGATGCTGCCGCAAACCGTCCCAATTCCGTTGCGATCCTGTCCATCTCCTGTTCTGCCTGCACGGCATATTCCCGCGCCCGTTTCAAATCATCGATATCGTGGCGGCGTATAAATTTTTTTTCATACCGCCGTGTCTCGAAAATCGTTTCCAGAAGCCGGCTTTCCCGCTCGATCAGCTCCAGTTTCCGGTGCATGACAAACAGATTGGTATAGCTCAACGCCCATACCGTACCACAGATCATGGCAAACAGAACAAACACCCCGATTATTTTGACGCGTATGGAAAAATGCAATCATCGTATCCTTTCGTATCCATACCGGCGCTCCAGCGCGATCAACTCCTTTTTTACGGCAAGCCCGCTGGAAAATCCGCCAAGGTCCCCATTTGTGGCGATCACCCGGTGACAGGGGATGATGAGGGGGATCGGGTTTCGGCTGTTGGCCATGCCCACAGCCCGGGCTTTTTTCGCGCTGCCCAGTTTTTCGGCCACGTCCTTATAGCTGCGGACCGTTCCGTAGGGAATCCGTGTGAGTTCCTGCCAGACCGATTTCTGGAAGTCGGTTCCCTGCGGATTGAGCGGCAGGTCAAACCGGCGGCGTTTACCGGACGCGTATGCCGTGATCTGTTCAACGGCGGACGCGAAAAAACCATCATCCCGGATCCAGTCCGTATCAACCGAAAAAACGCGCTTTCCATCAGAGGTGTTCAGATGCAGATGAGAAATCCCTTCTGCATCTCCGGCCAGAAGGATCTCACATAAAGACGTTGAAAAACAGGTATAGCGTAACATGGGTCGTCTCCTTTGAGGATCGCTTTTGTTGCCGCGTCCTTTCACCCCGTCAAGCGGGTGTCAGTACATCAGCGGTATTCAAAGCTTCGTCAGGACCCCCCGCGGCATCTGGCGCACCCGCTCATGGCGGCCAGGGCGGACCGTTTCAGAAAGGTTCGGCGATCTAAATTAACGGATGCCATGGTGATCAGCTCCCATTAGGGTTTAAAAAGATGTGGAAAAAGTCCTGAAGCGTAGTCAGCAATATAGACATCTGTCAAGCCAGGGATGCAGGACCCAGGGGCACCGCATCTGGAAATCAAACGAGCCAGACCTTGCACTAGCGTATGTTTTCTCATAACATGAACACCTATCGGCGTGTGGCTGCACATGATCCGAGGTCTATTCACCATTGATCCGATTTTTTTGAAAGGCTTTCAGGTAACGCCCATGGTATCCGGCCCCACATGTCGAACCTGGATGACCCGCATGCGGGCAGTGCTGGTTTCCCCCCCAGTCGCCTGCTGGCTAGGACTGGGGGTACTGCAAACCCTTTCGACAATCCATTTGCACCGGTTCAATGCCCAGCGCGTGCGGCTCTGTGAATGGCTGAGTGCATCCGGATTTCTGACGCTTCCGCTCGGGGAAGCCCGCAACCAGATGGCCACGTGGCAGACCGCCTATGACGGCGCCCTGTTTTTTACCGCGACGCTGGGATTCGGGCTGGCTGCGCTGGCCTGGTTGATACTTCAACTTTCTGCGTTTATCCCGCAGCCCCGTCAGACACGGGTCCGCATCGCCTGTTTCGCTGCAGCAGGGCTTGCCATGGCGGGTTACCTCAACAGCGGCGGCATCCAGGTAACGGCAACCCTCTATACCCTGATGCCGTTTTTGTCCATGCTCCTGTTCGGGCTGCTGGCGGGAAAACAGACGCCCTCAGCCCTGCCCCACACCCGAACCTGGCGCGTGTGCGCCGGGGGAGTGGTCCTGTGCCTTTTGTTCCTGCTCCCGGTGTTTGTCCAGGCGTCGTTTCTGGATATCCGCGATTACCTGCTGCTCCGGTCGGATGCGGGCAGAGCCATGAACCGGTTCTACTATCACCACACCCTCTATCCGGCGGAAGTGCTCAAGCCCCATGTCCATCGGCAGCTCAAACCACTTGTGGTAAAAGGGGATGTCCCCGAGCTTGCACGGATCAAACAGCTGCTGGTCCGGCTGGATGCGCTCCCTCTGGATCCCGATCATCCCCCAGACAGGACAGCGCAAGCGGTCAAGGAGCGGCCGGTGCTGTCCGGGCTGCTCCGCCTCCATGTGACCCCCGATACATGGACCTTCTCGACAGAACGGCAGACACTGTTCAATGCGCCCGCACCAGATCTCAGTGTCGGCCCCGTACGGGCGCTGCTCCGCCGGGCATCTGAAGCATCTGACCGCATGGGACCGTTTCGTCGCCTGATCCTGATTTCACTGGTGGCCGGGGTTCCGCTCTTTCTTGGTATCACCCTCATCTGGATCCCCTTTCTGTGTTACCGCAGGGTGATGCCGCACCGGTACGCCCTGCCGGCTGCCGTATTCACGCTTTCCCTGATAACAGGCGGGGTCACCCTTCCGTTTATTGCCACACCCGGCAGGCAGCTGGATACGGCGCACCTGGCTGACGCCCTTGGATCCACTGACTGGCGCATCCGCAGAAATGCCCTGATTCACCTGCATGACGCGGGCATTGATCCCTTTTCCCTGCCCGGATGGCAGCCGGCCCTCAACCGGCTGCCGGATCTGACAGACCGGTATTATTTTGCCAGATGCCTGGCCCATCATTCCGGACATCAGGCCGATGGTCTCATTGAAACCCTGCTTGACTCACCAGAAATCAACGTGGTCTGCAAAACCGCCGAAGCCCTGGGTATCCGCGGCCGCCACGCGGATAGGAACCGGCTGTTTACCCTTATCCACACCTCGGATGAAGCCTATGTCCAGTGGTATGTGTATCGCGCGTTGCGGAAGCTGGGATGGCGGCAGCGTCTGCCATGACGATCCGGCAGGTGAGCATACTCCTTTTCGGGATCGCCGCACTGGAACTCTGCGGGGCAGGGGTTCACCATCAGACCGGCATGAACCCGCTGATGCTGATCGGTGTCCTGCGATGCGCGGAAACACTGTGGATGATCGGACAGATCCGGCAGTTTCAGGGCGGTCTTTCCCTGATCGGTCTGTCTGCGGGCAGTATCTGCGCCGGCATCCGGGAGGGATTGAAAGCGACTGTTGCCGTGGGGGTACTGACCTTCAGCGTTCATCTGGTTCTGCGTTACTTCGGGTATTCCCTGATCGCCGCCCTTGCGCCGGGATCGGTTCCAGGCCTGTCCCGGATCTTGGCCTTGTTAGCCATTGGCGGTCTGCTGGCGCCCATTGCCGAAGAAGTGCTGTTCCGGGGAGTCATCTTTGCCTGCCTGCATCGGTATGCCACTGTCACCAAAATCGTGATCTCTGCGCTGTGTTTTGCCGGTGTTCATCTTGCCGAAGGATTCAACCCCACCCATATTGCGGGAGGCTTTTTGTTCGGTGTTGTCTATGCGCGATACCAAAAACTCTCTGCGGCCATGGTCGTCCATTGTGCCGGCAATTGTGCCATTTTTATCAGCGGGTGGCTGCATGCCGCCGGCATGCTGGACTGACCGGAAATCTACCGGACGTTGTTCCAGGCAGCGACCAGACAGTCAAGTGAACGCCCCAGCCCCGCTGCCTGAAATACCTCAATGGACAGAATACCGGCGTAATCCCTGAACCACGAGACAAATCGATTCATCCATTCGTCATCAAAGACAGATAACGGGAGATGATCCTTTCCTCCTGACACGCCATGCCAGTGTACAATGGCGGATTGATGCCCCAGGGCTGACCACACGGCAGCCACATCCTGACCAGACAGCATCAGATGGCCCAGGTCAAGACAGACGGATGCACCGGATCTGTCGCAGACGGGAACCAGCCATTCCACGGGATACATCAGGGTTTCAAGGGAAATATCACACAGAGAAAGGCCGGTTTTCCGCGAAAGGGCCTCCAGTTGACGAATCGCCTGTTTCTGCCAGGATGCGAGTGACAGTCGGTCCATATCGGTCGGGGCATCCAGATGAAGGGTCCAGGTTTCAGGGGCCACCGGCTTTATCCTGTCAATCATACGGGCATACACAGCCAGCGCATGGTCCGGGTCTCGTTGCGATGTCAGGGAGACATCCGTTGGCAGGTGGACATTATACGCGAGACCATCCGTTTCCCTGTACCGGCATAAGGCATCGACCACTGCCGTGTCTGGAAGGGCCCACGGTGGTGTCCCTTCAAAAAAGAGGAGTTCCACCGCATCGACATGGTGTCTTAGGATATCCACATTCGGCAGGATATCGGCGGGATAGACATAGGACGGCACAGACAGGGAAAACGGATACCGGCCCTTGTGACCATCGGGAAGCCGCAGCCACCCGTTTTCATGGCGATCAGTTGTCACGGGTTTGTAAGGCCCGTTGAATCGCCGATGAAATATCGGAAAGCGAAATCGGTTTCATGATAAATTCTGTGATACCGGCTGCCCTGGCATCCGCTTTCTGCATGATGTCGTTAAAGCCGGAGCATACAATCACCGGTATATCCGGACGAATGGCCTTGACTGCCGCAGCCAGCTGGACACCGTTCATTTTCGGCATGGTCTGATCGGTAATGAGCAGGTCATACTGCTCAGGATTTTTCTGAAACAGGGCCAACGCCGCTTCGCTACAGGTGCATCCTGTCACCTGATGCCCCAGCTGGCCCAGGGTTTCTTTTTCGATATCGACCAGGGTTTGCTCGTCATCCACAAACAGGATGTGGTGACCGGTCTGGACGGTTTCCGCTTCAACTGTTGGATGTTTCGCTGCCGCGTCCCGTTCCGGGGTAACAAAGACCGGCAGAATCACCTGAACGTGGGTACCTTTCCCTTGCTCGCTCTCCACACGCACCTGTCCCCTGAGCCCCTGGACAATTCCATGCACCACGGGAAGTCCCATACCGCTAACCCCGCCAGGTGCATGGGTCGTAAAAAACGGATCAAAGATCCGCTCGAGCACATCCGGCGGCATCCCTTTTCCGGTATCCTTGACCGTGAGTTTAATATGCCGGCCCGGGTTCAAATCTGAAAAAACGGAAAGCATATCCGGTGTCACGTCGAGTGGGGTCAGACCGATTTCCAGCGTACCGCCCCCATCTTTCATCGACTGACTGGCATTGTCACACAAATTGACAAGAATTTGCTGCAGCTGGGCCGGGTCTGCCATCACCTTGCCGTCCACGTTCTCCACCCGCTCAACGAGTTCAATGGTAGACGGCAGTGACGACCGCAGCAGTTTAACCGCTTCCTTTACAAACACCCCCATGTGAATGGGCAGCTTATCCTGAGGTGTGGGACGGCTGAACGAGAGCAGCTGCGCCACCAGCTCCCTGGCGCGATTGCACCCCGCAATCACCTTTTCCAGTTTTACCCGCACGGGATGCGCCGGTTCCAATGAGGCGGATGCCAACTCCGTGTACCCGAGAATCCCTGCCAGAGTATTGTTGAAGTCATGAGCAATCCCGCCAGCCAGTGTGCCGATGGCTTCCATTTTACGGGCTTGATTGAGCTGTGCTTCCAGGTGCTGCCGTTCCTGCTGCGCTTTCATTTTGGCCGTGATATCCCGGACCACGCCCCGGAAACCGATGGGCCGGCCAAGTTCATCGGAAATCAGCGAGGCAGACAGGTCCAGGGAAATCACGGCGCCATCTTTCCGGATGATTTCAACATCGGTAATCGTGGACGGATTAGAAGACGCATACACATCATTGAACAGCCGGTACATGGCAGCGGCTGTCGGCGAGGCGGTATACGTCCGGTTATTGATTCCCAGCAGTTCATCTTTTTCATATCCAAGAATCCGGCACAGGGAATCGTTGAAAAACGTAAAATTACCGGAAAGGTCCACTTCATAGTAGCCTTCTTCAACCCGCTCGAGAATCGTGCGGTATTTCTGTTCTTTTTCACGAAGTTCATCCCGGTCCCGCAGGCGCTGGGTAATGTCGGTCATGAACAGGGTCGCTCCGTTGGCGCGGGTATCGTGACGTATGACCGGTGCCGTATAGACTTCCAGCCAGTGGGATTGTCCTGCTTCATTGGGAACTTCGAAGATCTCCTCCACCCGACGGCCCTTCATCGCAAAATCCAGAAGCGAGCGTATCCGGTCCGCTACGTCTGATTGAAAGGCCAAGGATTTCATGTCAAATCCGCGTTGAATCCGTACGCCAAATCGCTGATGCACCCAATCGGCGACCCGCCTGTTGAAGGCATATACGCGGTAGCTGGCATCTATCGAGAGAATGAAAATACCCGGATGCGTCTCTAAAACAGAAGATAAGGCGGTTTCTGACTGCATCCATTTTTTCCGGAGTACATACCTAAACCGGATATAGGTGAGCAGTATCACCATAAAAAAGGGCACCACCAGCATCCATACCGGCAGAACAGGACGACTAAAGGACTCAAGCCGCTCCCGATTAAACCGGCCCTGTATATCTGCATCACGGGGCATCGCGGACAGGGGGATCTGCCACTGTTCAAGGGAGGCTTCATTGAATACCAGCTGCGCATAATCGTTCCCAGGCTTCGGCAGAGGGAAACGCTCATCCAAAGCTGCCCGGCATATACACCCGGCATCCCGGCCCATTTGACCTGAATCCGGAATCAGGCCGCCTACTGCATTGAGGTGAACGCCGATTTCGGTCAGAGAATACACGGGAGCATTCGTTTCCCGGATCAGTTTCCGGGTTGTGGAAGGTTGTTCCAGGGGGATCCGGGACTCGGCCCGTTCCCAACCGGTCAGCAACACCACCGTGGATGAGAGGGCACCGTTCAGCCGATTGATCAACTCGGTTGTTGTGAGGATCCGTCCGTCAAGAACGTTGAAATGCAGTCTGGTGCCGATAAAGGACCGGGCCGGCTCCAGATTACGCATCATCTGACCTGTCCGGGTGTTATCTGTGATGATAAAGAGTGTTTCCATGTCCGGATGCAGATCCCGGATGACCCGGACCATTTTTTCAACGCCCTGTTTCCGGGTAATTGTGTAGGTATGGCCGGCTAGCGGCTCGGGTATCACACAGGCCGCTGTATAGATCATTCCAGTGAGAAGGATGATTCCTTTTTTCACAGACGCGGGGTGATAGGTCAACAGGGTTTCCCATGCGGTGACATCGGTGACAATCCACACCGGATTGGGATAATCCAGCGGCGGCAGCAGGAGTGCCGCCTCCGCCATGAGCAGATCCCGGGTATGAATATACTGAAACGGAATCGGATCGCTGCCAGTCTCTGTAAAAGCAGACTCGAACGCGGCTTCGAACTCAGCCAACCAGTGATCCGATGCCTGGCCGGTATGGATCACATAGGCGACAGGCGGACGTGTGCTGGCATCCACGTCACCGGTTGCCCAACCGCAGATCAATACGGCGGCAAGTAGAACACCGGATAAAATCCCTTGCAATACACTCTGTTTCACTACAGCCGTCCCTGGTTATCGATCCACCGTCTGAGCCTCAATTTGTATGGCTGTATACTGTACCTTTCCTGGCCAATGAATCAATACAAAAAACATGAAATTGACCATGACCTGGAACGGTGGTCTCTGCCTGCCGTCTATTCCGGATACGGTAAACCGGGCGACGCCACCCGGATACCCTGCTGAGGACGCCGCTACAGTCTGTCCTGGGCATCGAGAAACGCCTGAAATTCCATCTGATAAAGTCCCAGGAGCGCAATGGTCAGGGCAAAGAGAATCGGCCCGTACAACACCCCGATCAGGCCGAACATCTGCACGCCGCCGATAATGGCAAAAAAAATCAAAACCGTGCTCATTTCACCCGATCCCTGCATGAACAGGGGGCGGACAAAGTTATCGATCATTCCCACCACACCCACGCTCCAGATGGCCAGAAACAACGCCCATCCCGTTTGTTTCATCACCAGCAGCCAAAGCACGCCGGGCAGCCAGATCAAGGCGGTGCCCACCACCGGGATCAGGGAGGCGAACGCCATCGCTGTTCCCCAGAACAACCCGGGCAGTCCGCAGAGAAAAAAGGCGAACCCGCCAGCCGCTCCCTGGGCCGCAGCCGTGGCAAACGTGCCCAGCAGTGCGGATTTGGATACATCCTGGATGCGCTGAATCATCCGTTCCTCCTGACTGCGTCGCAGCGGCAGGGTATGCAGCACAAAAGAGAGCATCTTATCCAGATCCCTGACCACAAAAAAGAAGACAAAAATCATCAGAAAAAAATTGATCACCCAGCCGGTCATGTTGCCCACAACCGTACTGGCGTGAGAAATCAGCCATTTGCCGCTGGTGGTGATGAACTGGAGCAGGTAACCTGTAATCGCGCGCGCCTCTATATCCGGCAGCAGGGGCGCCAGCAAGGGAAACCGGACTTTCAGCCGGTCCACAAGACCGTCGATCCAGGAACCGGCGATCAGGTTCTCCAGTTTCCCGGAAGCCACCCACGTCTGGATGGCATCATAAGATTTGATTCCCTGATCCAGACCCGCGATCAGAATCGTCATGACAGGTATCAGCACGAGAAAAACCAGAATAAAGCCGCAAACCATCGCGGTCAGGTTAGGCCGATGCCCCCATTTCTGGTTCAATACAGTGAACAGCGGATGAAAAATCATGGCAAAGATGATGGCCATGAGAATCGGGTCCATATACGGACGCACCAGCTCAAAGCACGACCAGAGCAGCGCCAGCAGCAGAACGACCAGAAACACCTGGGGCCCGTTCATCGCCCCCAATCCTGATGGTTTCATAAACCGCGTCCGTTTCATGGCATTCCCTTTCCGTTGACCCGGACATGACTGCTGCCGTCGGTATCCAGGTCGGTTTTTGTGTTCCTCTTCAACGGGGGATTCAAACCAAAGCCCCCGCTTCTGCCCCAGTACGCATCTTGCAGATATTTCTCTATCCTGAATTAGCCAAGTCCCGCGCGATTGTCAAAACACTTGCGAAGATTTCAGCATCCGGGCATAAATGAGCTATGAGACCATACCCGACGATAACACGCCGCCTTTTTGACAGGTGCCTGAACGCATCGCCATGTCCACGCTGATCCTCACGGAAAAGCCGTCGGTTGCAAAGGATTTTTCCAGGGCACTGGGGGTAAACAACCGCAGAGACGGATACTATGAGGGAGGAAGGATTCGTATCTGCTGGGCGGTGGGGCATCTGGTGGAGCTGTTTGCACCCGAAGACTATGCCGCTGAACTGAAACGATGGTCCTTATCCACCCTGCCCATTCTGCCCCGGACGTTTCAATACAAACCCATCCCCAAAACAAGCAAACAGCTGAATGTGATCAAACACCTGCTCCATGCACCGGATCTGAACCGGGTTGTGGTGGCAACCGATGCGGGACGCGAGGGCGAAGTGATTGCCCGGACCCTTCTTTTTCATGCGGGATTTACCGATAAAACCCGCATTTTCCGGTTCTGGACCAGCCAGGCCCTTACCCCTTCGGTAATCAGGGAAACCCTGGATAACCTCGTTCCCATCACAGACTATGACCGGCTGTGGCGCGCCGGCTATTATCGGCAGGTTGCGGACTGGATGGTGGGGATGAACGGAACCCGCGTACTGACCGTCCGTCTGGGCGATCTTTTCTCTGTGGGCCGTGTTCAGACAGCGGTCCTGGCCCTGCTGGTCCAGAGACGCCGTGAACGGGAAAATTTTACCCCGGAACCGTATACGGTCATCCATGTGCAGTTTTCCAATGACAAAGGCACATGGACCGGAACCTGGTTTTCAGAAAACGAAACACGGATCTTTGACCTGGCTCGCGCAGACGCACTGATCAAGCAGCTGCATCAGGCCGAAACACCCGGATCAGTGTTGTCTGCTGAAAAAAAGCAGCGAAGCGAGCCACCGCCCTACCTGTTTTCACTCACGGACCTGCAGCAGGAAGCAAACAAACGTTACGGATTTCCGGCCCAAAAGACCCTGTCCATTGCCCAGGATCTGTATCAGAATAAAAAGTGTCTTTCCTATCCACGTACCGATGCCCGTGTACTGGGCACAAAAAATCTGGATCTGGTGAAACGTCTGGTCGGCAGCCTTTCACACCAGTATCCGGATCTGTTCGGGTCTATTGATCCATCGCGTGTATCTCTGGCCAACCGACGGGTGTTCAATGATGCCCGGCTGACCGACCATCATGCGCTGATCCCCCTGAAAGCCCTGCCGTCCCGTGCAACACCCGACGAACAGAAACTCTATGCCCTGGTCCTGAAACGGTTTGCGGCAGCCTTTCACCCGAATCACATCTATGAAGCGACAACGGTGATCACCGGTTATGCCGGCGAAACCTTTCAGACATCCGGAAAAACCGTCGTTTTCCCCGGCTGGCACCGTGCATGGCCGGTAAGCGGTATGGAGAAAGATACCGGCAGTCTGATTCCCCCGCTTGAAAAAGGAGACGTCGCCCATTTTTCAACAGCAGACTCTGAAAAGAAAAAAACCACGCCGCCACCGCCGTATACCGATGCCCTGATCCTCAAGGAAATGACCAACCCGGGCCGGTATGTGTCTGAAAAAAAGATGAAAGATCTGTTTCGAGGTGAAGTCGGTATCGGTACCCAGTCGACCCGGGCACACATACTCGAAGTACTGATCTCCCGGGCGTATATCCGGCGTGAGGGAAAACGCCTGACCGCAACAGACAAGGGGTGTTATCTGGTGGATATCCTGCAGCAGACGGCTGTCAGCCGGGTGCTGACATCTGCGGAAGAAACCGCCCGATGGGAAATGGATCTTAACAAGATTGCCATGGGCACATCAGAGGATGATACTTTTCTCTCCCGCATCCGGACCTTTGTCAACAAAGCCATCCAAGAGCTGAAAACCCTTCCATTGCATACGCCCGCACCGGTCGCCGAGGCTGTCCTGATCGGCCGATGCCCAGCCTGCAAGGGGGCGGTGCGCGAAAGCGCACGTGCCTATGCATGCGCCTGCGGCTTTACGGTTCCCAAACGGATCGCCGGAAAAGCGATCTCCCCGACCATGGCATCCCGCCTGATCCGGGTCGGCCGATCCGGTCCGTACAAGGGGTTTATCTCGAAGAAAAAAAAGCGATTTTCCGCTGTCCTGACACTCGAGGAAACTGGCGGCCGGTATCATGTGGCGTTTGCCTTTGACACCCGTTCCGGAGACCGCCCCGCAGAAACGAATTCTGAAAAAAAACGTCTACCCCCTTACCGACTGTCCTCCGTTCCCCCCTGCCCGGCATGCGGCGGTGCCATCATCGAAGGAAACCGGGGGTTCGGCTGTGCCAACTGGCCTGCAGACAAAGGCGGGTGCCGGTTTGTCATCTGGAAAGAACTGTTCGGTCGGAGGGTAACCGAAAGTCAGCTCGCTGCCCTGCTTGCCCTCAAGCCGACCCGGCCCTGCCGGCTGACGGCAACGGGCGGTACACCGGTCAAGGCCCGCATGCAGCTGGTGCACACACCTGCCGGGTGGCAGGTTACCGCAGCCGCCGCAGACCCTGGCGAAACTGATTTCACACCCATTTCCTGTGCTCACGCCCGCGAAAAAAGATAATATTTAATTAAATATCAATTGATTAAATAAAAAATCCCTATCCACATCAAACCCGTTACACCTTAAACACCCCAACCATCTGCTTCAACTTTTCCACAAGTGCGTTTAAGGCTTCAGCCTGTTCATTTAAATCCTCACCCTGGGCGACAATCTCTTTACCAGCCTCATTGACACCCATAATTTCCCTGTTAATAGAATCGGCAAAGACCGAGCCCTGGCTGACATTCTCATTCACCTCATTGAGGCCCTGAGACGCTTGATGGATATTTTCGGCAATTTCCTGGGTCGTTATGGACTGCTGATCAACGGAATGGGTGACATCGGTAATGATTTCATTAATCGTGTTAATCAGGGTAACGATTTCATTGATGGCCGCAATAGACGCATTGGCTGTCTGCTGTACCCCGTCAATCTTATCGCGGATATTTCCGGTGGCGGCAGCAGTCTGATGCGCTAGTTCCTTAATTTCATTGGCAACGACGGCAAAGCCCTTACCCGCTTCACCCGCACGCGCCGCCTCAATGGTGGCATTGAGTGCCAGCAGGTTGGTCTGCTCACTGATCTCGGTAATGGTCTCGGTGACTTCACTGATGGCCCTGGCTGCCGCGTCCAGCTCGCCCATACGCACAGATGTTTGTTGAGCCTGCGTCACACCATCTCTGGAGATCTCCGCGGCAGAGCGAACAGAACTTGCAATCGTTGTGATATTGGTGTTCATCATCTCAGCTGCCGACGCAACCCTGCTGACATTGGTCGCAGATTGTTCCATGGCTGCGGCCACGCTGCTCATGTTGCTGTTTAATGCTTCGGTAGCAGCGGCAACCGCGTTGGCTTGTTGCGAAGCCCCTTGAGAAGATGCCAGAACCGTGGCAGCAATATGCTCCAACTGGCCCACCGACGCTTCAATTTTACCGGTTTCTCCCCGAACCCCGCCTAACAAATTCTGCAATTTTTCAAGAAACACGTTGAACCACCTGGCCAGCGCGCCAATCTCATCCTTTGTCCTTGCCTGAAAACGGAGCGTCAGATCCCCCTCAAAAGCGGCAAGCTCACCGACCATGTTGCTCATCGGACGAATCAGGCGTGACGTGATAAAATAGCCTGCAATCGCAACAAGCAAAACAACCAGCGCGGCGATACCCAGCAGTCGGTTTCGGACTGAGGTAACGGTCTTATGCAGTTCCGCATGATTCATAAACACCAAGACAATCCAATCAGTTTCGTCAACACCTTCCGAGTGGACATGATAGGTAATGCCGTTCACTTCTGCATTATAGTGAATTTTTTGGCCAGAGAGCACTCGAGAAACATTTTCATCATCGACAAGATCGGTTTCTGAGAATTTTTTCATGTTATTTTCAGGATGTTTCGAATCAACAAAAACCGATCCGTTTCTGTGCAGCAACACCACATACCCCGTCTCTCCGACCCTCACCCGCCTGGCCATTTCTGAGACCGCGTCGTTGTTGATATCAAACCCGACAACGCCGGCGACCTGACCGTCCGGGCCGGGAACAGCCATTACCATGGAAACAACTAGGGACCGGGTTGTATAGTCGATATAGGGTTCGGTCTGGATCACTTTCCCCTGATTCGCCACCGCATCCTTGTACCAGTCGCGCGTTCTGGGGTCAAAATGGGTGCGAACATCTTCCGGATACCCCACCCAGCCACCATAGCGGGTGCCGAAAAAGATAAAGATAGCGGTTTCATGGGTTTCGCCAAACTCTTTAAATTTATTATAAATATCTTCTTCTATCCCGCCTCTTGTCGAAGAATCCATCTTTACGTTTTGGGCAGTGATATAGGTTCGCACCGAATCACCCGCCGTCTGCAACAAAGGCGAGTGGCTGAACATTTCAACGTTTTGCCGAAAGCCCTTATAGTACGTGTCGATAAGGGCAACCAAGGATTCAGATTCTTGATGCACTTGTTTCTTGTGCCGCTCCTTCATCGTCTGTTCCATCATCCGGGTGGTGGTAAGAAGCAGCGGGATCGCCATAAGCAACACCAACGTCACCGCCATAAACTGCAATTTCCAGCGTAATGATTTCAACATCACTGCATCCTTATTTTAGTATCTCAACTTTCAAAGTTCATCTGATTCAATAATTAGTTTCTAATTATTTGAAATTAAGGTATTAACAAACGAAAAAATCCTGTTTTGACAGGTTGTGTTCAAACCCAGACAAACACGTCAAAAAAGGAGCCTTGTCAAATGAATATACCGCATGCCCTCTTGAAAACTGAAGTTTCCTGAAAATTTAAATTCATTTAACTGTGATTTAAGCTAAAAAGTGGCACCCATGGGTGCCAAAACACACAGAAAAAAATGCATAATCCATTGATTTTATTTATATAAAACAAAAAAATAGAAAGGCAGCACCGCTTATGGTATACTTACGTTATTCAACCAACTGAAAATATACAAAAAGAGGATGCTACCCTGTTCATACTACGCGATTTACTCCTGTCTTTGCAAGATGAATTTTCCAGAACTGCTCAAGGACAGAAAAGGAACGTCTGGTTCGCAGACACGTTGCTGGTTGTGGTGGTACCCTTTACATCATCAATGACCGCCAACCTGCTACGTGCCGTCATAACCACCGATTTAACACTTTCGGTTGAGCAGATTATACAATACGATGCGGCACGCTGGAAAATAGAATCTGGATTTAAGGAGACCAAACAGGAAATTTTCAGCTCAAAAGCACACGTTCGGAATTCGGAATCTGTAAAACCATACTACGCATGGTTGCGTAGATAGATGACCAATTCTTTTACAGGAAACTTTAGCTCTGTATAAATATTTTACAATGACGCGTCAGAGGGAAATAAGCTGGCCAGATTTTTCCAGGAGTGAACCGCAATGTCTCTCACATGAAAAGTGTCATCACCGCCGTATACACATGCCCCGTCAGCACTGTTTTGCAGCGTGTTCAGCCAGGTGACGGTTTGGATGAAGCTTTTTTGAAATGTCTGGACACTCTTGATTTCAACAGGAAACAAGGATGTCCCCCTGTCTGCGATCAAATCCACCTCATGCCCGTGTTGATCCCTCCAGAAATACAGGGGGGCTTGCCTGCCTTGATGATGAAATCTTTTTTTCAACTCTGAAATCACCCAGTTCTCAAAAATTGAACCGATTAACGGATAGGTGTCAAGATGGTCTGGCGAAGAGATGCGCAGCAGATAACATAACAATCCCGTATCTGTAAAATAGAGCTTCGGCGATTTGATGATTCGCTTATTGAAATTCCGGTAGTGGGGTTCCAGAAAAAAACAAATATAGGATGCCTGCAATACACTGAGCCAGGATTTTGCCGTGGGCTGAGAGATACCGGCATCTGATGCCAGGCTGTCATAATTGATCAATTGCCCCACCCTGCCTGCACAGAGCCGGATAAAACGATCAAAGGTTGCAAGGTCACCGATATTAAGGAGCATGCGAACATCACGTTCCACATAGGTTCGGTAGTAGTCTTCCAGCCATTCGGTAGGATTCAGTCCTTGATGGAAGATTCTCGGATATCCTCCAAAAAACAAAGTGTTATAAATATCCTCTGATCGTTCTTCAGGGGGGAGTTCCGTTCTTTCCAGGGGAAACAACTCAATGATCCGCGTCCTGCCAGCCAGTGACTGTGATATGTTTTCATGCAGCAATAAATTATTCGAGCCCGTTAGAATCAGCTTTCTTGAATCTGAAGGTGTGTCTAGTATCTCCTGGACGTAGGACAAAAGCTCCGGCACTTTTTGCACCTCATCCAGAATAGACGAGGATAAAGATTTCAAAAACGATTTTGGGTCCAGCAGCACACGCGAACGAAGCTCCGGGGACTCAAATGTGAAATAGTCAAAATCCGGAAACAGTTTTTTACTGAGTGTTGTCTTTCCTGACTGTCTGGGCCCCATGATGGTAATACAACGATACCTGGATTGAATGCGGGCGATATATTTTTCAGCTTCTCTTGTGTACATAATGACAAACGATAGCTTCAACCCGTGATCTTGTCAATTCAAAATACCATTTTGAATTGACAAGGCATGATCACCGGTACCGATTCCCCAGATTTTTCTTACGCCGCTTCCCGGAAAAAATCCGTCACATTTTCTTCTTCGCTGAAAAAGCCACTGCCGATGCGCAATCTCGCTTGGGATTGAACCTGTGAGGTCGTTGTTGTTAAGATAAAATTTCGTTAATTTTGTCCACAAACAGTTTTTTTTTCAAACCGCCGCGGACGTGACAAAGCTGCTAAGTACCTTGCTGGAGGTGGCAAGAACGATTGAACAGGCGGATATACTGCCCACTATACGTAATGAGCGCAATCTTGCCAGACCAGCGACAGTGAAAATAAGGGCTGCGTGACTAAAAAGAGATTGATCCGGAACGTTACCGTCAATGAAAGGGAAAACAATGGACTATAAAGTGATGGCGGCCTCCTTTGGCCTGGTGTTTTTAGCTGAACTTGGAGATAAGACCCAACTTGCCGCCCTTTGTCTGGCTGCGGAAAGTCAATCCAGGGTATCCGTGTTTTCCGGTTCTGCGGCGGCCCTTGTCTTGGCATCATTTTTGGCTGTTTTTTTCGGCGACTTACTTGCCCGGCTGATCCCCCCTTTCTACATAAGAATTGGGGCCGGACTGTTTTTTGTTGCTGCCGGGCTGATGATACTTTTCACAGCAGTACAGGCATCTAAAATCTGAAACTGGGACGTATGGAGCTGAACGCCTGTTTCGCTTAATCCATTAACAATTCACAAACAGGACGCCTGGGAGCACGACAATTTGCATTGGTATCTGTAACATTGTCCCGGGTCATGCACCAGCCGTCTGCAGGCGTGGCAGTGTCCGCAAGCTCGACCCCGTTTACTCCCAGCTTGGTGCAGGACCGGTCCGCGCCTTTCTGATAGCAGGCATCCTGACCATAAAAGCGGTCACCGGGTGAGGGGCAGGGGGTGATGACCGCACTGCCATCCGTGCAGTCCGTGATACCGGTTTTCACCACCGGCTCCGTTGCTGCCTCCCAGGCACCGTTCCCCATGTCGGTCATAACGACGACCGCCACCATTAACGGCAATCCATTTGATGTCATTTACAGTATCCGGTCGGTACGGAGGACGTCCGAAACAGATAGCTGCATTGACAATTCTCTCTGGTTTAGATAGCCTGCTTCACGTTTAACGGTGCTCACTGAAAAAACAGTTCGCTTGTTCACCTTGGCCAAGGAGAGACCATGCGAGTTTTATCCGTCAAAAGAAAACTTGTCATTTTTTTTGTTGCCCTCCCTCTGATTCCTGTTTTGGTTTTTGCATTTTACTTTACCAATGAAATGAAGAAAGAAGCGGTCAATGCCTTTGTTTCTTCAACAAATAATGAGTTAACGCAAGTTGATCAGGGGTTTACTTTTTTTGTGGACGGCCTTAAAAAAATGACACAGCTTCTTGCCACAACACCCGCATTCCGCGATGTTGGAGAAACCCTGCCCAACTATATAAGAGGAGATGATCCCGCCGTTTTATTCAACAATTTTCAACAGCCGGCCAGACGATCTCTTGATGTGCTCATCCAGGCAAATAAAACAATTTCTGTTTCATCCATCGTCTATCTGGGTACCCAGCAATGCGGATTTCTTACCTCTGGCCTGGACAGTATGCCCCCCCGAACCATGAAGCTTGATCCTCGCAAGCGGGGGTGGTATAAAGCCGCCGTTCTCAAGGGAGATGTGATTGTAACCCCTTCTTATCAGAGTGGGAGTGGTGATATCGTTGTGACGGTTGCCGCACCGTGTTTTTTTGCAGACAATCAACTGGTCGGGGTTGTTGGCATGGATGTCTCACTTTCAACCCTAACAGACGTTGTACGAAACATCTCCATTGGTTCGACCGGGTACGTGATCCTGGCCCAGGATGACGGAATGATCCTTGCCAATCCACGGCAGAAAAAAAATGATTTCAAAACCATCGATTCATTAGGTGTCGCTGAATTTGCCAACCTCGCCCAAATGGAAAACAGCTTCAAGGAAATTACCCTTGATGGACAAACGTATCTGGCAACCGTGCATAGTTCCCCTTCGCTCGGTTATCGCTTCATCGGATTAATTACAAAGAACGAGATACTGGGAAAAATTGTCGCGATACAAAAAATCGTTCTTGCCCTTGTTCTTGGCTTTATTCTCTTTTTCACCGTTCTTGCCTTGTGGCTTTCAAACAGCATCGTCAATCCCCTGGACAGGGTTGCCTCACTCATTCAGCATATTGAAGAACAAGGCGATTTAACCAAACGGCTCACTATTGAAAAAGAGGACGAAATTGGTTCGCTGGCCCACCTCTTCAATGTCTTTATTGAAAAACTGCACCAGGTCGTTCAAGAACTCAAAAAGAACAGCGGGGCCCTGCACCAGTCAGCTTCACAGCTAAACGATGTTTCCGGACAATTACTGAGCGAATCAGCGTCAACCGAACAGCGTTCAGCCACAGTGACAACCGCCGCAGAAGCAGCCAGCAGCAACCTCGCCGACGTTGCCAACGCCATGGAGCAGTCTTCTGCAAATACAAACATTATCGCCGCTGCCGCCGAAGAAATGCGTGCCACCATGGGCGGCATCGCCGAAAGATCCGGACAAGCAAAAAAAATCTCCTCCAGAGCAGTGAAAGGCACCCGGGAAGCGGCTTGCTTTATGGAAGCGCTCGACGACGCTGCCAACAAAATCGGCAAGGCAACAGAAACCATTACCGAAATATCTGAACAAACCAACCTCCTGGCCTTAAATGCGACCATCGAAGCCGCCCGGGCTGGAACGGCAGGCAAGGGTTTTGCCGTTGTCGCCAATGAGATTAAAGCCCTGGCACAGCATACGGCAGAGGCCACTCTTAACATAAGCCATCTGGTCGAGGCGGTTCAAAAGACCACACAGCGTACCGGAGAAAGCATCACAACCATCGAAGCAGTGATCCACGAAGTCAATGAGATCATTACCGCCATTACACAAGCAGTCGCCGAACACAGTAACGCCACCGATGAAATCGTTACCACTATCACTCAGGTCAGCCTGGGCATTCAGGAGGTCAATGAAAATGTTGCTCAGAGTTCACAAGCGGTTTCAAACATTACTAAAGAGATCAGAGGAATTTCTATCGCGGCGACACGCATAACCAAGGACAGCAAAGGCCTTGCCGGAAATGCCAAAGGACTTTCGGAAAATTCGGAAAAACTCCAGGAAATTGTACGCCATTTCCACGTGTGATCAACGGTCACAATACAGTTGATACCTCCCCTTCATCCCCTCTCGACACACCGATTTACAGCCGGTGTGGAACGGGTGGGCGCTGAGGGTGAAGGGGTGGTCACCGACCCCAGTGGTCGGCGGTATTTTGTTCCCGGTGTATGGCCCGGTGATATCGGCGTGTTTCAGCCGTCTGCAACGGTCGGCCGATACGGCCGGGCACGGTTGGTCGAGCGGATCACATCCTCTCCTGACCGCGTCGCACCGGTATGTCCCCACCTCGGTTTCACCACCGGAATGTGCGGGGGATGTCCGTGGATGATCGCCTCCTGCCCGTCCCAGGCAGCTGAAAAAGAGCGGCAGATCCGCCACCAGCTGAACCGGTCCGGTCTTCTGCTGCCCCACGTCCGGATCGCGCCGCTGATGGTGTCGCCGAAGGTATTTGGCTATCGAAACCGGGCGCAATTCAAGACCGACGGCCGGCTGCTCGGGTATGTGTCCCCCGGTACCCGCACCATCGCGCCCATATCCGCCTGCCCGGTGCTTGATGCGCCTTGCAGGGATCTCCTCTCCCGACTGCTGGGCACCCTGCCGAATCCCGCATGGGTTCCGCCAAAAGGATATGACTGGCAATACATTGACATTGACAGTGATACCCGTTTGGACTCTTTGATCATGAACCGGAGACGCCTCTTCAGGCAGGGAAACACGGACCAGAACCGGCGCATGCAGGCATGGCTTTTCGATCAGCTCAAAAAGCGTGTCCCATCCGGGCCGGTTCTGGAGCTGTTTGCCGGCAGCGGGAATTTTACGCAGATCCTTGCGACACAAGCAATTCACCCGGTACTGGCTGTAGAAGCTGCCGGTGCTGCCATGGATGCACTGACTGAAAAACAGCTCCCCGGCGTTCGCACCCTCCGGGCGGATATCTATAAAAAACGCACATGGGAAGGTATCTGGTCGGCCCTGCCAGACCCGTGCGTCCTGGTGATGGATCCGCCCCGTCAGGGATTTGGTGCGATAAAGCACTTCCTCACCCGTTATCCCCGTATCCATACCCTCATCTACTTTTCCTGCTGTTTACCCTCCTTTTGCCGGGATGCCGCGTTTATCACCCGCGCTGGTTTTGATCTCCAGCGTGTTCAGCCCATCGACCTGTTTCCGCATACCCCGCATGTGGAGCTGATGACCGTTTTTCACGCCCGATCTTAACTCCTCATCCAGATGCTCTATATTGGATTTTCGCTTATTTTTTTTCTTGACATCCTGCAAACAACCTGAAATGAAGCGATTACGGAGGCGGTCGTCGGGGCTGCACTTCGGTTGAGACATTGCACCGCGAGGCTTAAAAATCCGTCTCCTCTCTTCCGAAACAGCCCGTCACACCTTTTTGTCAGTGACACCACCGGTCCCGATGGCAGCAGATGCCGGAAACGGCTGAATTCGGAACGCCTGTGACACTAAGGAACAGGCCCGCCACTGTAACCGGGGACGAACGCCCTGCCCCATTCACTGCTGAAATACCTGCGGGAAGCATCGGTCAGTCGAGCGATCCGGAAATCATCTCCCCCTTTAAGGACGTCTAACCGGTTGACTGCATGACCGATCGGATTATTGCCATGTCGCGCAAACATCGAATGTTCCATCAACGGCACCGGATGATCACTGGCATGGCCGTGTGCGTGCTGATCTGGCTGATCCTGTACCAATCAACCCTCGGGTATTTCGACATTTCCCTGAAGACCATCACGCGGATCCTGTTCAGCGTGCTTACCGGGGCACGGATTGATCCGTCGGAAATTGATGCCATGACCCGCACAGTGGTGGTTGACGTCCGCCTGCCGCGTATCCTCACCGCCGCATGCGTGGGCTGCGGACTTTCGATCAGCGGTGCGGTATTTCAGGGAATCCTGCACAATCCCCTGGCGGATCCCTACACCCTGGGTATATCCGCAGGCGCCGCATTCGGGGCCAGTATCGGCATTCTGGGAATACCGGATGCGGTGATTGCCATACCGATCTGCGCCTTTGCCGGTGCGATCATCTCCCTTTCCATTGTCATCGCTATTGCCGAATCCGCCCCCCGAACCCAAACCGGGTATGCGGCCGGCACCCTGATTCTGGCCGGCATTCTCGTGAGCACGATTTTATCTGCCGGCATCAGTTTCATGAAATTTCTGGCAGACGATCAGGTGGAAGCCATCATTTTCTGGCTCATGGGCAGTTTCAGTCCAGCCGGCTGGACAGAGGCCGGCTGGGCGTTTTTTGCAAGTATCGCCGGGTTCTTCTTTTTTCAGTTTCATGCGCGCGAACTCAATATTTTGTCCCTTGGCACCATGGGCGCTGTTTCACTCGGGGTTCAGGCCCGCGCCGTTTCCATCCGTCTGCTGGTTGCAGCATCGCTTCTCTCCGCCCTCTGTGTCGCCCTGTCCGGCATCATCGGGTTTGTGGGGCTGCTGGTACCGCACCTGGCGCGCTTCCTCTGCGGTCCGGATCACAGCCGGCTGATTCCCCTGTCCGCCACTTTCGGGGCCATCCTGCTCATGACCGCTGATTCCGTCACCCGGACCGCCTTGCCGGTAGAGGTGCCCATCGGCGTGTTCACCGCCCTGCTCGGCGGTCCGTTTTTCTGCGGGGTCTTTGTCCTGCACCATCGCTGGCTGCGTCGTGGAAAGGAAACCGCGTAGATGCCCAATCCTGTCTCGCTCTCCCGCCGGACAGATCCCGGCATACCGGCGCTTACCGCAGAAAAGCTCTGTTATCGATACGGCTCCCGGAATCTGCTGACAGATATTTCCTTGTCCCTTGATCCCGGCAAGCTATACGGGGTGCTCGGCCCCAACGGGAGCGGTAAAACAACCCTGCTTGAACTACTGGCAGGTTACCGAACGCCCATATCCGGACGCGTCTGCCTGGGAAACCGACCCCTCCGCGAGATCCCGCCAACAGAACGGGCCCGATGGATCGGATGGGTACCCCAGCAGGCGGTGATCGGCTTTCCCTTCACGGTCAGGGATGTGGTGATGATGGGCCGTCACCCGCATATTCCCCGGTTCAGATCCCCCGGAAAAAGGGATCGGGAAGCCGTCGATCTAGCGATTCATTGCATGGATCTTGCCGGACGTTCCCAATCCCCCATCACCCACCTCAGCGGCGGCGAACGCCAGCGGTCTCTGATCGCACGGGTCCTTGCCCAGGATCCGCGCCTGTATATGCTTGATGAAGTTTGTACGGGTCTGGATATCGCGCACACCCTCTGCATCCTGGATCTCTTGAGACACAAGGCAGACCATGACGGGGTAACGGGGGTACTGGTGCTTCATGACATGAATCAGGCCCTGCAGTACTGCGATGCCCTGTTTTTGCTGAGCAGCGGGGTGCTGTGTGCCCAGGGACCGCCTGAAACGGTGCTGACAGACGAACGAATCGCATCTGTTTTTCAGGTAACGGCCCACCGCTACCCGGCGGCGAAGGGGCAGCCCCCGTTTATCACGTTCACCGCAAACCAACGGCCGGAGGATCGCTGAGTGCCATGACTTATCGACAGCAATGCATCGTAGCTCTGTGCATGATCGCCTTTTTTTCAGCATCTGCCGATTCCGGGGAGCGCCCCGTATCTGAACGGCCTGCATCGTGCCCGACCCTGACCGATGCAGCCGGCCGCGTACTCTCTCTTTATACCCCGTATAAACGGATTATCTCCCTGTATTGCGCCCATACGGAAAACCTCCTGTCCATGGGGGCAAAATCCCGGCTCATCGGTGCGACGGTTTGCCGGTCTCTTGCGCATGCAGATGACCTGCCCCCGTTTTCCGCCCATGACGGAATTGAAAAATTTCTGGCCGCCGCCCCGGATCTCATTCTGATTCGCCCCATGATCGACCGCGCGCATGCACGGCTGTTTGACCGGCTTGAACACATGGGCATTACCATTGCCTCCCTCCAGCCAGACGGACCGGATGAACTGGTGCGCTACTGGCGCCACCTCGGCCAGCTGGCCGGATGCGAGGCTGCTGCGGAAACTGCCATCCAAAATTTTAGCAACACCACCCGTCAGATTGCGAAAAACGCACCCGATCCCGGCTCCCGGAAACACGTTTATTTTATTTCCCGGCACCGGCAGATGCGCACGTTTTCAGATACATCCATGGCGCTTTATGTGCTCGCTGCCGCCGGCGGCATCCATGTGGCAACCGATGCGGTCCCGTCCAGGGGGTCGCATATTGCCCGGTACACCAAAGAAAAACTCCTTGCCAAAGCCGGACAGATTGATGTCATTCTGGTCCAGACCGGCCGCATGAACACGGTCACCCGGGATGAGATTCTCAATGAACCGGGATTCTCGGCCATTCCGGCCGTTCAGCGCGGGGATATTTTTTTTGTGGATGAGGCGATTGTGTCACGCCCCACCTTCCGCCTGACAGACGGCATGCGAACCGTCGGCGCCATCCTCTACCCGGACCGGTTCACCGGAGAACAACCATGACGCCAGGTCTGATCATCGCCGGCACACACAGCGGGTGCGGCAAAAGCACGGTCACCCTCGGTCTGCTGGCAGCCTTGACACGCGCCGGTGTGCGTGTGGCCCCATTCAAGGTCGGACCGGATTATATCGATCCCGGACTGCACCGACATATCACCAGCTGCGAATCTGTCAATCTCGACGGCTGGATGCTGGACAAATCCTGGAATGCCCGTGCCTATGCCCGGCATTCAGACGGTTATGACCTGGCGCTTATCGAAGGAGTCATGGGACTGTTTGACGGCTTTTCCGGCACAGACGAAGCCGGGTCCACCGCCCAGATGGCCAAATGGCTGGGGATTCCCGTGATCCTTGTGATCTCCGCTGCCAGCATGGCCCGGAGCGCAGCTGCCATGGTCACGGGATTTGACGCCTTTGATCCGGAACTGAAGATCTGCGGCGTGATCTTCAACCAGGTGGGAAGCACGCGCCACGCGGCCCTGCTCACCGACGCCCTGCAGTCGGTATCGGACATTCCCTGTATCGGATGTATCCCCAAAAACCCGGATACGATACTCCCCAAAAGGCATCTTGGCCTTGTCACCGCCGATGAGGGCGGACTTTCGGACAGCCGGATTTCAGCACTGGCATCCCTGATCTCGGACGCCCTGGACCTGGATCTGCTCACAGCGCTTGCACGATTCCCCGAATCAATGGTAAACGTGACCCATACACAGTTCAGCCGGGCGAAACCGCCTGGGGTTCGCATCGGCATTGCCCGGGATGCGGCGTTTTCGTTTTATTATGCCGAGAATATCCGCCTGCTTGAGGCTGCGGGCGCGGATCCGGTCTTTTTTTCACCGATTTCCGATACGCGCCTGCCCCAGCACATCGGCGGGCTCTATCTGGGCGGCGGATATCCGGAACAGTTTGCATCGGCGCTGAGTGCCAACCACCGAATGAGAGACGCCATCGCGGCTGCATCCGCATCCGGCATGCCGGTGTACGGCGAATGCGGGGGATTAATCTATTTGTCCAGGGTATTGACCGGTTTTAACGGCACCCGGTATGATATGTGCGGCTGCCTGCCCCTGACCGTGTCCATGCAGCACCAGCGGGCCGCATTGGGCTACCGGGAGGTTGTGTTAGCAAAGCGCAGCGTTCTTGGACCCGCCGGCACCCGGATACGCGGGCATGAATTTCATTATTCCGTTGTCGACGAACCGGTGAGGGGGGCGGCTATAGACTCTGTCTACACCCTGTCAAGCCGAACCGGCAGACAGCACCCGGAAACCGGGTATATGAAGCACAACACCATCGGCAGCTATGTTCACCTGCACTTTGGCAGCTGTCCGGCGGTGGCCCAGGCATTTACCGATGCCTGCGCCGCTTTTGATAACACCCATGGAGACCTGGCATGAAGCCTCAGGCCATTGAAGATTTAAGTTTTTCCATTATTGACGCGGAAGCCCCCGCCCACGACTACGACCCGGCAACCTGGTCCATCATCCGCCGGATGATCCATAGCACCGCCGATTTTGACTATGCGTCTTGTGTGGTCGTTTCGCCGACTGCCGTCACTGCTGGTATCCAGGCATTGCAACAGGGCTGTACGATTATCACAGATACGGAAATGGCACGGATGGGCATCCGGAAAGCGCCGCTAAAGGCCTTTAACAGCCAGGTCATCTGCCGGATTCAGGATCCGGAAGTGGCCCGTATCGCTGAAGAAAAGGGCATCACCCGGGCCAAAGCTGCGGTGGACCAGGTCGCGGACGCTTATGGCACGGATATTTTTGTGATTGGTAATGCGCCCACCGCCCTGCTCCGTATTGTCGAACTCACCGCCCAGGGCAAACTGAACCCGGCCCTGGTGGTCGGCCTGCCTGTGGGGTTTGTGAATGCGGCGGAATCAAAGGCCGCCTTGCGGCAGACCGCGATCCCCCACATCACCAACATCGGGCGGAAAGGCGGTTCACCGGTGGCGGCAAGTGTCATCAATGCACTGATTCTGCTTGCCCTTGGGTCCACCCCTCATTCTGGAGAGATGCCATGACCAGCGGCACCCTGTACGGTATCGGCGTCGGCCCCGGCGACCCGGAGCTGATCACCGTGAAAGCAGTGCGCGTTCTCGAGCACTGCACCCATATTTTCACGGCAACCTCCCCGAAAAAAACAGACAGTCTGGCCCTTGAGATCGCGCGGCCCTATCTTTCCGAAACCGCCCAGATTTCCCAGCTGTTTTTTCCCATGACCAAATCCGCTGAAGTTCTGGATACCGCGTGGGAAAACAATGCCCGGATCGTTCTCAACGTTCTGTCCGGCGGCGAGAATGCCGCGTTCCTGACCCTGGGCGATCCCCTGATCTATTCCACATTCAGTTATCTCATGGCAGCAATCCGTGCGCAGTGTCCTGAGGCATCCATCAAGACCCTTCCCGGCATCACCTCGTTCCAGGCCGCATCGGCCCGCCTGAACATGCCGCTCGTGGAAGCGGAAGAATCCCTGCTCATCACCTCGGGAGCGTTTGGTGGCAACGGCCTCAGGCAGGCCGACCTTGCAGCGGAGAATGTGGTGCTGTTAAAGGCGTATAAGCATGTCCCCGATATTATCCGCACCCTGAAGGAAACCGGCCGCCTGCACACGAGCCGGGCCATCTCCCACTGCAGCAGGCCCGGCGAACGAATCGTTAACAACATCAGCGATCTTGAAGACCAGTCACCTGATTACTGGACCCTGATCATCAGTAAAAAAAAACGGCAGATGCGCCCTGATTTGGGTATCTATCCGGCGTCAACAGCGGGTCAGGATCACGCACCAGCCGGTGACCGGTCCTTCTAAGTGTCAAACCAGTTATTGCCATTTTATATTTCGTAAGTTGCTCTTGCAGTCCGGCGTAAAGTTATGCACCAATTATTTCATTCAATCCTTCAATTATTAACTCAAGTTCTTTAGGCTTTGCCTTGCCAAGATTTTTCCGCAAACGTTTTACAGATAGTATTCGGATTTGACTTATTTTTACCCAGGATATTTTGGGAAGTTTTGTTTCTTCAAGCTCAAGCGTCAGCATCTTTGTACGTTGGAATGATCACCGAGCCCCCGTTCATATAGTCTGATGGATGTATCATAACCAATCCTGAAGCCTTTCCGATACGTCGCGCGAATCGTGTACAAAACGGCTTATATTATTCAAAAAATGACCTATACTTTGAACAGAAATAGGCATTCTTTTTCTGATCCTTTTCCCAAAATTCTTTCTCCAAGAACCACCAGGTATACTGATAGTGCCTTAGCACACTGCACTCCCATTGCGTCAGCTTGTCCACTTCCATGTCAGCAGGAAAAGAAAGTTGCTCCAAAAATATTTTTTTATTAATTTCAAATAATTGTAAAATATCTGGAATTTTCTCCTTTGATTTTGTCCATCGCCGTAAAGGCCCGACAGGATATGAATTCGGATAAACACTGGCTAGTTTGGACTGGAATGAACCCATTGTATAAACCGGATTTTCTATCTTAGCACCTACAGATGACAGGGATAAAAACCCAGGGGACGCGGAATCTTCCAAACCCAACTGATGGATGACATTTCTTCTATACCACTCAGCATTCCACATGCCTTCCATAATAATGACTGCACCTGCATTTAAATTTAGAATCTGCTGTCCATAAAGCAATCCTATATAATCAGGATCTGAGTCCACTATCACAACAGCATTATCTTCAACTAAGGAAAATGTATTACGGATGTGTAAATCAAAAAAAGTCTCCTCTTTCCGATCAGCTTCTGGAAACTGAGTTAGAACATGAAATACAATTACGATTATAACGAAAACCCTACCCAAACCTCGTGAGCGTAACTTCATTTTAAGTCTCTTATACGATAGGGAGATGGGAAAGGCCATCAACATAATGGGTAAGGCGAAAAAACGCTCTGCGATTGACTTCCCAAAAGCATCAGATGGGATACTAAAAAGAGCAATAAACACAATACCCGTAAAAAAAATACTTATAAGTATTCCAAAAGTAAAATAATTTTCTTTATAATTGTCGTCTGACCCACGCAAACCTTTTATCATCAAAAATACACCATGCAATACGAACGGGCACAGTATATAAGAAAAGAATATAGGCAAGCTTTGGCCAAAGTAGCTTAATGCATTGTACCAGTATCCTTGGAGATCTGCTGACAGTGAGAACGTCCCATATTCACGTCTCAGTACATGTGTAAGAAACCTGTCCATCGGTACAGACCAGTCTCCCCAAACAAAGGCGCCATCTGCCAAAGATGAAAAAAAGTACACAAGTGGGACTAAACCGATCCCTGCGCCGATAATAAAAAAGGTTAGGCAAACAATTCGGTTCTCTGAGCAAGCCCACCATATGATAGCTGCAAATGGCAACATAAACGCCATTGAGTGATGATTACAGAAGCTAAGACCAAAAGACATTCCTAATATAACAAACCAGAACCGTTGAAGCTTTGGTTGATCTACGTTATGAAGACATTTCCAACCAGAATAAAGGCATAAACTCGCAAGAAATAAATTTAATGCAAAAGGTTCGATACCGGTTGCAGCTCTCCAAACCACAGCAGTCAGATAGACCCCATAAACCCCAATTATAGCTGAGTCCAGGTCTCTACTAACTGCCCGTGTTAAAGAAAAGATCAGTAATACTGACAAAAAAGTACAGGCAACAGAAACGGCTGATAGAAGAGGAATTAAACTAAATAAATCACTAAATATTTTTGCAAGATGTAAAATCAATAAATAGAAGGGATATCCGGGGGGATGCCCTATGCCCCCTTTAGCTGCAATAATAACAAATTCTGCAGCATCATAGTCCGTTATCGTCACTGGCATGCTGATACAATACAGGACCAGTATCGGTAGTAACGGCAACCAGGAATGAGAGTTACGAATACCCCTGAGAGCTTGCATTCTCGCCCTTTCATTATCTTGGAAAAGATAGGTATCAACGCTCAGAAAATTCAACACCGTAATCGTTTGGCGGTACCGGTAACGATTTCCAAAACTGTTTTATCACCTCATGAACACCATAGGCAGAGATGATGTGGTTTTCTTTCCACGTACGAACGGGTCTGTCCTTTTTGTTTTTCCATAAAATCATGTCTCGGCCGCTTATCGCATCTGGATAACGCGCCTTTATTTCGTACGACGGTAACGGTGTCGGCTGGCCCTGAGCGTTCCAATAAACAAGCGTTCCGTTTACATCTTCCAAAAACGCCGGTAGTACCACGCCCATTTTATTCATCGACAACAAAACCGTGCGACCCTGTATAACGCTGACCAATGGAGAGGCTCCCGAGGAAGCATCTGTAATAATGTGGCTGGCATATTCTGCCGGCATACTTTTATTTTCTACAATATTCCAGGAAAAAGTGTCATAAAATGGAACCGCATGATGCAAATAGTAATATCCTCCCGTGTTGAAATAGGGACGCGTTGCATCAATAACCCCCCGCACAGAATCGTCGGCACCCAAATCACGATAGACCTGAAATGATGGGTCTTGCCCACGCAAAAAATTGACTCTCCCGGTCTCACGGGAAAACCCCGTGTAAATGGCATGTTGAAACGGGATGAGATTGAAAAGGCCCAAGACAGAAACAAACGCCGCCGCCCCCCCTATCATTTTGCGGCGAACAAACGCATTATTCTTTACAGATGTCGTCTCTACAGCAGTAAAATCAGCTAGTAACAAAAGCCATAAGGGGATGAATGCATAGACAAACCGATATTCGCGGTGGTTCTGCATCATGTGCGGAAGTAAAATCAGCAGCAGCAACACCACCACAAGACCGCGCCGTTTCAGATGCCCCACGACACCGAATATCGCCAGTGCACCCAAACCACAACTCGCCGACAGCCACCAACCCAATAAGATTAACGGCGACGATTCGCCCGCCCGCGACGCACCCACAATGACATTCATCATAAAATTAACATAATAGGAATGATAGGGAGCACCCCAGGTGAACATTTCTAGAATACCCACCGCTGCGGTTACCGCAGCCGCACCCGCAAACAAAGCAAGCCGCGCATGCAAACCGTCGGCACCAACAGCCAGCCATGACAAAATAAAAATAAATCCCACCACTGGCACATATTGCAATCGTACCGATGCTATGAGCGCGCACAAACATCCCGCGGCTGCCGCTTGTTTGATGATCCGTGTTTGTATTTCGCCTCTCGCCGGAGATAGTGGAAAAACAGCCAACAACAAAAACAGCAATGATGTTGCGACAAATTCCGTCATTGGTTTGTGCGCAAAAACGATCAACTCGTACCAAAATGACCCCAGCAGCAACGCCAAACGTGCCGTTGTTTCGTTCCAATGACGGCGAGAGAAAAAGTACATGCCCAACGGAATAAAAAGTGACAGCGCACAAAAAACCAATTTGACCGCCGTAATATAATACACCGGAGCGTCCATCCCCGCCAAACTGCAAAGGTATAAGATCGCGGACACTACGCCCGGTACGATCCACGAACGTGCACCGTAAAAATACTCCCAATAGGAGATGCCTGAGCCAAAAACCAACTGGTGCGCGGGCTCTAAATATTGCATGATTTCATCCGGATGGATGACAAAATCACCCACCAGGGAAACAAACGCCCTCAAAATAAAGGCCAGTAACAAAAAAAACGGCAGCCATGACCATACCGGCTGAGAATCATTCTGCGGGTGAAGAAAAGACGCACCACCGATCAAGATCTTCTCTTTGACGGATTTGGATTCCATGGATAAGCCTTTCTCAAGACAGCTTTTATTCAATATCATGATGAATATTGTTGTTGAATATCCATTCCATAATTTGCAACGTCTCAACGGCTTTCTTTGTATTGGTCTCCACCTTCGGATCGACATCAAAAAGCGCGCGGCGTGATGTCTCGTCCAGCAGATACTGATACGATGTTTCCGTTACCCGATGGCCATTTCCCCCATAATATGGAACACCCTCATTGAAATAGACTAAATTATACGATTTATTAAAAAAGATTGGACCCCGCAAGGCAGAAGGAACAAAAAAATGAACCCCCAAAATTTTGTTTGACGGCGTTTCGCCCATTAAATGGCATATCGTCGGATACAAATCATTTACACTCACAATTGATTTACAATACTGTTTTCTGTACGTATGCACCGATTCCTCCATTCCGGGAATGGTGATCATAACCGGAACGCGATGCTCCCCCAACCCTTTTAACGGCAATTGCGACACAGACTCGAGCGACAGCCACGACGCATCGGACAGTGGAGGGCGATGATCACCGAATAAAACAACCATTGCATTATCCAACCCGCCGCCTGTTTCCATCTTGTTCATAAATATACCTAATGCATCATCCGTATAGCGAACAAGCGTAAGGTATGTCGCCAATTCACTGGCATCTTCAGAAAGACCCGTGCGTATTTTTTGATACACGCTTTCATAATCAGCAGGTATATCGATAAAAGGATGGTGGTTACTCAATGTAATCAAGTACGCAAAATAGTTCTCTTTCTTTGACAGTAACGCATCCGCTACCTCTGAAAAAAAAGCTTTGTCAGATACGCCCATCCCAAAGGTATCCGTTGCAGAAAATTGATCTTTGAAGTAAAGGTGTTGAAATCCGTAAACAGGATGATTTACCCCCCGTCTCCAGAATGAAGCCGTGTTCCCATGAAACGAAATCGTATGGTATCCCATTTGGTTAAAAACCGCAGGTAATGCCTGGATTGGCTTTAACCGGTTAACAAGAAGCGGCGTACTAATATCACGAGACGGAAAAAGACCGGTACATATGGCAAACTCTGCATCAGCAGACCCCCCGTATTTAATCTGATCAACGGCCCACGACCAGTAAAGCGATGCATCAATTAAACGGTTCAGGGTTGGGGTAATCTCTACCCCGCCAACAGTTAGGGCAATAACTGAGGGATGGAACGATTCCAAAGCGATCATGATCAGGTTGCGGTTACGGGCGGCGCCATAAAAAGGGCTGTCGATCTGATTCAATCGTTCAATATCTTTAAATACCTTTTTGGCAACGGCAAGCGCTTCGGGTTCGGGCTTAGCGACATCAGTTGCCAGTATTTCCTGAAGTTCCATCGTATAAAAGCTGAAAAGCCCAAACACTTTGGCAAAATTTACATCTGATGAGACATAGAGCGGGCTGCTCTTATGCGTCACAACAGCACCTGAAGCCGTCCCAATATACATCTTCTTTTCGAGTGGATCTAAGATGACGTCTCGGGAAGGCAGGTAAAAGGCAAGATTTAATGCATAAATTCCCACTAGACAAAAAAGGATTCCCAAGGCCTTGTCAAAAATAAAATTAGATGTGCCCGTTGATAGGCTGTCATTCCCCTGCTTATGAATGCCTGCGTAAGTTAACGAAAGAAAGACAAATGGCACAAAAATCATCACATCCGACCAGGACAATATGTCTATAATACTTTCTTTGACACCATAGGCCTGGCCAACATACACGAAGCTTGATAATGGGATCAGCGTAGAAAAAAAATAGTAATTAATTCGGTTTATTACTAGAAGACCGATGAGTAGGCCCGCCCCTCCGAACAAGGCCCACCCTCTTGTCCGCCGTTTAAACACAATAAGGCAGATACCTGCTATCAGCAAAGGAACGCCGGCATACCAGTATGGAATTTGAAAAACAGCATGATCTTTCAAATAGGAAATGATCGCCTGATCAATCAAATAATCGGGGAGATGAAGGTTCTCAATGAATCGTCTTTCAAAAAATACACAGAGAAAAATAAATACAAGTGAATGCATCAAGACAGATATTTTTGATAAAAACCACTCTTTCATTCTGGCGCCTCTTCTACAATTTATTCAAATGAACCAGAATGTTAAATAGAAAAATCAACAGAAAATCCTGGCATAAAAGTCTTCCCGGATGGATTCACACGAATAATGGGTCTTAGCTTAAACCGTTTTACAGCCGTTTCAATCATTTTTTTCCGGCGGGCGTCATTGCGTTTTCGCACAGATTGCATCCCGCCGTATATATTTCCGGAATAAAAACCAAACGCCACGGTGCCGATAACAGCACCCAGGGCCGCATGCCCGTCTTCAAACGCATCTACAGATGCCAGAATCAGCCCTGTATTCAGCAGTGCCGCTACCAAAGCATCCTGATAGCGGCCGGCATAGGCATACCCGGCACCGGGGATAAGGGATAACATCCCGCCAAGTGCAGATGATTTCCATCCGTTTTTTCCTTCTGTATTCAGCCATTGAATCAATGCGTCCGATGTTTCCGGTTGTGCCTCAGGGGACATGCGGGTAAAGGCCTCTATGGCATTGGCAAACGGAGGCGCGTCACCCATTTCAAGAAAGGTCCACCCCATGACATAGTAGGCCCTGTCCACTGCGCCCGGATCCGGGCGTGCGCTGACAATATTCTGTAACGCCTGAATGGCGCCGGGTCCGTCACCTAACTGCCGCCGGCAGGCGCTCAGCATATGACAGGCGCCTTCCCATCGGCCGGTCTCAGATGCCATCTCCGGAAACGCCCCAGACGCGATGCGGGAAAAGGTTGAAATTGCAAGCGGCCAGTCCCCCGCATGATACAGACTCATTCCGGCTTTAAATTCCGCAATCTTTCCCTTCACCGTATCTGGATGTAAAAATGCATATCGTTTGAACTCGGTTGCAGCGCCTCGAAAGTCGCCTTGATCATACAGAGCGGCTGCAAACGCATAGAGATTTTCATCTAGAGGCTCCGCATGACATAAAAGCGGAATAAAAAGAAACATCGTCAGGGCATAAAAAAAACGAACACCATGCATCACGGTTCCTCCGTATGCATCCGCTCCGGCCAGACATAGTTTTCAAACAGCCCAGGGGTGCTGCCAAAGCATTCAGCTACCGGATCCGGAAACCGCTTTTGGCCGTTTATCATCACAGGAAACACACGGCGGATTTCGTCACGGCCGCAGCGCATCAATCGATCACAGGTCATGATCCATCCCCGGAACCCCCCAAATCGCAAGATCGCCTGCTGGGCATAGGTACGGCAGGAAGGATGCATCACACACCGGTCCCCATCCGCCCGAGAAAGTGTCTGGGCATACAGCCCAAGGGTCAAAGAAAACGGGTCATCCCCATGCGCACCGCTTTCCGCAACTGAACTAACGAAGAAAAAAACAAGCCAGACAAGCAGACGGCAGACAATCTTGGGCGTCATCGGCTGGCCACCCGCAGCACCTCTTCAATGGTCGTGGTGCCAGCCAGCACTTTGGCCAAACCATCCCGGCGCAGGGTGACCATCCCCTGTTTTTCAATCGCCTCTTGCTTGATCTGATTGCCGTCTGACGTATGCTGGATCAGATTTCGCAGACCCGTATCCATCACCATGACTTCAAAGATACTCATCCGGCCTCGATATCCGGTGTTGATGCAGGCCTCACACCCTTTTGCCCGGTAAAGGGTCGCCCCCTTCATCTGCGCGGGGATGATACCGATTCGGGAAAGGGAAAACGCGTCCGGTGCGTATGCTTCCTTACACTTATCACACAGCACGCGCACCAGCCGCTGGGCCACCACCGCCTTGACCGCGGAGGTCAGGAGGAAGGGTTCCACGCCAATATCGACCAGACGGGTCACGGCACTGGCAGCGTCATTGGTATGCAGGGTGGAAAAGACCAGATGCCCGGTCAAGGCAGACTGAACAGCGATCTCTGCTGTCTCCCCGTCCCGGATCTCACCCACCAGAATCACATCCGGGTCCTGCCGCACGATGGACCGAAGCCCCTTGGCAAAGGTCAGGTCAATCTTCGGATTCACCTGAATCTGACCGATACCCTTGATCTTGTATTCCACGGGATCTTCAATGGTGATGATGTTCACGTTCGGCGAGTTCAAGTGATTTAAAATCGCATACAAGGTGGTGGTCTTCCCGCTTCCAGTGGGACCGGTCACCAGGATGATCCCGTTGGGAAGCCGGATGAGACGCTCAAGGTCCGAACGGATTTCATCAGACATCCCGAGCTGAGACAACTCGAGCAGAGATGTGGATTTATTCAGCAATCGCAAGACCACCCGTTCGCCAAAGGTGGTGGGAACAATCGATACACGGATATCGATATCCTGGTGCCCGATGCGAACCTCCATACGACCGTCCTGAGGCAGGCGTTTTTCAGCGATATTCAGCTTGGCCATGACCTTGATCCGGGAAATCAATGACTGCTGAATCCACTTGGGCGGTGTCAGGAGGTCATACAGAATACCATCCACCCGGTACCGGATCTTGAAGCTATCCTGAAACGGCTCGATATGAACGTCACTGGCCCGCGCCTTGATCGCCTGAGACAGGACATGGTTCACCAGCTTAATGATCGGCGCATCGCGGGTATCGTCGAGAAGGTCGGCGGTTTCCTCGATCTCGGTGATAATACGGCTGCCGTTTTCCGCCATGTCTTCCACCAGCTGAGCCGCCGAATCCCGGCTCCGGCCGTACAGGGCATTGATCAGAGATAAAATGGTTTCGCGCGATGCCAGCACCCGGTCATCCGGACCGCAGCCATCTGCCCAGCCCAGGGTTCGCAACAGATCATCCACCGGTTCAATCGCCATGGGATCATTCACCACCACCCGGTATGCCCTGCCACGGCCATCGGGTTGTGCCTTCCCCAACGGGACCATCAGGTGACGGCGCAAAAACTGAATGGGAATCTGATCGGTAAAATCGGACAATACGCCATCGGAAGACAGACTTTCAGCGCAGGGGATGCCATATCGCTCAGACAGGGCCTCGAGCAGTGCCGGTTCCGCGATGTCCCCCTTCTGCAGGATGGTTTGAATCCGATCTTGCGGTGCTGCGGCCTGGATCAGGGCAGCGGTTTCCGGTGTCAGCTGAAACCGCTCCTGAAGGAACGTTATCAATGTCGGTATCATCCTCTGTCCCATCTGACGATCATTCACCGGCATCCGGCGCAGCTGCGGCATCCGATGACGGTGCTGTTACATCGCCGCTGGCGCCCTTGTACATTTTGATGGCACCCGCATTCAGCTGGTCCATATCCCCTTTTTTCTGGTTGTAAATGGCGGTTGCTTCTTCGGGAGCGGCAATAATTCGCGGGGTCAGGAACATATACAGGTTATTTTTGCTGCCGCCCATGGACCGGGTCTTAAACAACCACCCCAGTCCGGGGATATCCCCCAGACAGGGCACCTTGTATTCTGTTTTAGATAGATTGTTGTCAATGAGCCCGCCGATCACCACGGTATGATGATCGTTCACCACAACCGTTGTGTCGATGGTCCGTTTCAGTGTGGTGGGCAGGGTGTCCACAGTGGTGGCAAATTCGTTGAGGCTGGTATATTCCTGATGAATGGTCAGGCGTACATTCCGTTCCTGACTGATCTGCGGGGTAATCTCCAGCGTGATCCCCACATCCTTGTATTCATAGTTGTTATACCCCTCCGTGGATGTTCCGGTCCCCTGTTTGGTCAGATACGGCCGGTTCTCTCCCACATAAATCGTGGCCTTTTCATTGTCTGTGGTCAGAATCTGCGGAGTCGAGAGGATATTTACGTCCTTGTCCATTTTATAGGCCTGGATCATGGCAGACAAGGTGGGAAAGGTCAGGGTGTTCTCCCCGGATTGAATGGAAATGGTATCGGCAAACATGCCCATGGAAAACCCGGCCGGCAGTGTTGCCATGGAACTGGCCGTTGACAGCACGGTTGCCGTGTTGATGTATCCGCTGCCCCCGAATCCGCCTGTGACCGCTGCCTTCCGCCCGCCTGTAGCGGTATCGTCACCTGCAGTCCACTCAGCGCCGAGATTAAATTCCTTATCCAGGTTCACTTCCATGATCAAACACTCAATGTAGACCATGGAACGGGCCTTATCAAGCTGCTCAATCACCTCCTCAAGCACCGTGTAATCATCCTTACTCGCCATGATGATCAGGCTGTTGGTGGCGGTATCAGAGGAGATCTTCACCTTGTCAGAGACGATGGGTGCTGCCGGTTTTCCCTTTTCCGTACGTTGCGCGGCAGCTTTGGATGTGATCGACTGAAGCACCTTGGCCATTTCTTCTGCCTTGGCATTTTCCAGATAATAGACATGGATCCGTTCTTTACCCCGCGGCACTTCCTTGTCAAGCATCCGGATGAGCTCCCGGATCCGCTCAAGCTCCATTCGGCTGGCCAGAGCGATCACCGTATTGGTCCGTTTATCTGCCACAAATTCGATTTTTTTACCCACCTGGCTTTTGACCTTTGTGCCGGCCTGCTGCTTTTTAAACACCGTACCCAGCAGTTTGACAAAGGATTCCGCATCGCCGAATTCCAGGGGGATAATCGAGATTTCCCGTCCCATGCCGGAAATATCGATGGCGTTCAGAATCCGCATGAGCCGGTGGATATTCGACTGCCGGTCGGTGAGAATCAGCATGTTTGTGGGTTCATACGCGATCATGGTGCTGTCTTTGGAAATCAGCGGCGTAAACAAACGCTTGATCTGATCCGGATCCGCATATTTCAGTGGAATCAGCTGGGTGACAATCTTGTCTTCCGTATCCTCAAGAGTTTTTTCCGTAAACGTTTCAACATTTTGCGATCTCGCGTCCCGGGCTCTTACAATCTTGACCACATCTCCGGATGCCACGGCAGCAAATCCGTGTACGTCAAGCACGGTCTGAAACACCTTTTCTGCCTCGGCCAGACTGATCTTTCCGGGAGAAAGGATGGTCACCTTGCCCTTGACCCCATTGTCGATAACATAGTTTTTCCCGGTGGTCTCACTGATGAACTTGATAAAAACCTTGATGTCCACATCGTTAAAATCAATGGAGACCTTTTCCGTGTCAGCGTCTGTTGTGCTGGATGCCGGGGACGGTTCCCCCCATGCCTGAACGCTTATCAGTGCTGTCAGGGTCACCAGAATAAACGCCCACCTGCTGATCTGCTGTCGTGTTTTCATCCTGCTCCCATTTGCCGATGCCTTGTTAGCGGTTACTCGATATCATACTGGATTGTCTTTACCTGGCCGCGCCTGCGGATCTGAAGTGCAACAGAAGCGGCACCGATCAGATTTTCATAGAACTTCATGGCATCTTCCACAGACTCAATTTCCTTCCCGTCCACACCGATGACAATATCGCCGTTCTTCAGGCCCATCTTCCGGAAGATGGAGTTTGCTGAAATCTGGCTCAGCATCAGGCCATCTGGCTGTCCGTCACGAAAATGGGGCCGGATTTTCACCTGTTTCATCAAGCTGTTAATATCCTGAAGCGATTCGTCAATCACCGAGCGTTTCAGCTGAAAGGTTTCACGGGTTTCTTCTCGTGCTTCATCGGTTCTGGTGGGTCGGAGCGGCGGCATGCGCCCATGAAGAAACCCGCGAACGGGCAAAGCCGTTGATGATGTTGCCGCAGGATCCATTTCCAGAATCTCATCTTTTCCGTTCACGGTCAGGACCACTTTCTCGCGCAAAATTCGTTTGACCCTGGCCTCTTTGACCGTGTCCCCTTCGCGATACAGGTTCTGACCCTCGCGCCCGCCCTCATCGATAACAGCGTAAGCCGCTTTTCCCTGTCCGCTGACAGTTCCCCAGAGTTTCAGTTTCAGCTTTGTCTGCGCCATGTTGGAAAGCTCAAGATCCGAGGCTGCCTTTTGTTTTTCCGCTTCGACCCTGACGGTTTTGAACAGGTTCCGCTGTTCGACCTGTCTGTATTTCATAATCGGCTGTACCCGATACCTCACCGGCCGCGCGCTATCTGAAACAGGTGCTGCAGCAACAGGTGCATTGGCTTCAACCGGAAACCGTGCCTCCCATTGATCGGACACTGCATGGTAGAAAACCCCGACACCCGAATAGATGATCCCGGCAATGAGCATCAGTTGCACGCTGGTCAGAATATACTGCATCATTTGATGATTTCCCTTTGACCGGATCGCATCAGGTCGTCACCCGAGGGCGGGCAAGCGTTCCCTGCAGACGAATCTTCATTTCTTTTCCACCCTGCTGCCCCATGGCAGCGCGAAGCAACGCAGACGCTGGTCCCAGTTGCTGCAGGAACGCAGGTGTCGGGATGACAGAAACCGTCAGGTTCAAGCGGCTGTTCTCCATTCGTCTGTTTACGGAAATACTGCCACTCACGCGGCCGTTCAGCAGTTTTCCGCCAAAAACGCCCTCTTTGATCGTCACCGTCCGTTTGTTCAGTGCCGCCTTCAGATACGCCCTGTCAAATACAATCGTCATTTTGGGAATCATGGGGATCGGGGTCTGAAGTCGCAGGTCCACAAGGGTGATGTCGATCCCCCCGGATTCCGGGAAACCGTTTTTGATATCACCGCCACCGCGGATAAACAGGATGCCGGAAGCCGCTGTCCCTTCAGGTGCCCATTTTTTATACGGAAGCTCCCTGACCTGAAGCCGTTCAGCACTCACATCCATATGCGAGAGGACGTTCGAGGTCCACCCGTCCATGACAGCCGTCACATCCACCTGCCCACCCCAGACATCTGCGTTCAGCCGGGTTCGGGGATGTTTTTTCAACAGGCTCATGATCTCCGGCCTGATAGTAACCCGTCCAGGCCTTGCCACCACATCACCCTGATACCGGATTTCTCCGTTTTCAACGACCAGGCCCAGGGGCCACGCGGGATACATGTGCTTTCCATCAACGGCCCAGCCACTCCCCTGCGCTGCCACCTGATGCCGCAGTATACGAAGCCCGGTTTCAGACGGGAACCGGAGATACAGGCTGACCACCAGACAGATCACCATATAGAGCAGTATCAGGAGATAATGAAAACGCCTGTTCATACACCCTTTTCCGAATCTACCCATTCAACACTTTCACATTTGACGATCACGGACAAACGCTCTCCTGCCTCGCCTGCCTTGAGAACAGACAAGGTATGGATGGTCACCGGCACGTTGGCAGCCTCGACACCATGTAAAAACGTCACCAGATCCCCGATATCGATACCCTGGAGCTTCATTTCCACCACCCGCCGGATCTGAGCCGGTGTATCTGACGGCAGGGTGGAGGGTTTCATGTATCCGATCCGTTCTTTCAGTCCGGCACCGCCTGCCACTTTTTCCAGAAACGAAAACAGGTTGAAGTTTTCCGCCTGATTGACCGCGTTGCCCTGAACCGACGCCTGTCTGTTCTGCAGCCGGCGATATTCCGCGCTCAGGGTCTTCATTCTGCCAAGGAGGTCGGTTTTCACTGCAACCGCATGCCGTTTCCGTTCATGAAATCCCGTTACCGGCTTTACCACGCCATGAAATATCACCAGGCTGAGCACAGCAGCCACAGCTGCCGCCACCATCCATTTTTCTCTCAGGCTCATGAACCGCTTCCGCCTTCTGCTGCAAAGCTGAGCTTCAGTTTAAACCGGACACCGCCACTCGGTTCATTGGTGGCGGAAGTGATCACCACATCTGCGAACAGCGGGCTTTCAGCCAGCCGGTTCTGCAGTTCATCCACGGTCCCGTAGGTTTGGGTATGGCCGGACAGATCCAGAGACCGTTCCGTCAGCATCAATCTAGAGATTTCGACATCCACAGACGCCGGTATACGGCGGCTGATCTCTGCCAGGAGCTCGATGGCAGGCGGTCGGACGACGCCTTCTTCACCGTCGGCGCGCTGTTTTCTCTTCTCGTTGAGGCGAACCTGCACATAGTCAGCCTGTTTGAACGGATCCCGTACACCCGCAGCCTCCGGAAAAATACCGGTAAACAGCGACTGAATTTCAGCATCAAGGGCCGCCTCTTTTTGATACAGATCGCCCACCTCCTGCCAGATATGAAATCCTGAAACAATCAGAAACAGCACCGCCAGAACAAGGGTGGCCACCCACTGTCCAGGATGTTCTTCAAACAGTTTTCGAACACGGCCTTCTGTTGACAGAAAGCGAAGGGGAACCGGCTTCAGAACCGGAATCAGGGCCAGGGCGATCAGCGTTTCTCCCGGTGTGCTGACGGTTTCATCCACATGAACGGAATAGGCCGCCTCCAGTGATACGGTTTCAAGCGGAAGACTTGCCGTGGCAGCGACGGTATCCCGCAGACCCGTGTCCGCCTCCCGTACCGCCATGAGCAGACCATCCGGATGCACCTCCGAATCGGCCATCCGGTCAATCAGGACCGGATACACCTGACTCACACGCCGTGACAACGCAGCCCCGTCTCCACCGCCGCCTTTCTGCGGGTTCTGCAGACCGATGGATCTGAAATACGTCACCTGCCGGTGTTCCAGCAGCATGCATGAGGCAACGGAGTCATTTGCCGCGATCAGCAGTTTTGACGCCGTGCCAGGGATAGCGTGGCTGTGCGCCCAACCCGCCACATAGCCGGCAATGGTTACGAGCGTTGGCTGGATACCTGCAGACGTCCAGGCCGCCTCATAGGTCCTCAGGGTCCCGGACAATATCGCCGCCGCCATAATCCTGGCGCCCTTTGCTTCCAAAGGGGTGCTGAGAGGCGCCCATGCGATTGTCATATCCTCCATGGACACCGGCAGATGCGGTTCCAGTTCAAAGGTGAGCGCCTCCCGGATTTTGGCAGTCTGGGAAAAGGGAAAATCAAGTATACGAAACGAGAACTCAGCGGCGGGAAGAGCAATATGATACCGCACATGCCTCGCATCGGTTATCTGCAATGCCGCCCGCAGTTCTGTACAGGCCTTGGCCAGCGGCAGATGCGGATCATCGGTTTCATCAGGCGGAATCATGACCCGGGCCGTGCGATGCACCCGGCATTCATGACGGGTAGATGTGGCGGCAATACCGGACACGGCATCCCGCTCAAACGCAATTCCAATAATCAGGGTCATGCAAGCATCATCCGTTTCATGTCGCCATCGCCCGTTCCGTTAGCATCAGGGCAAGGCCGTTTCATCGGGCGGTGCCGGGGCATCGGCCCGTTCAAGGGTCCGGCTGAGCATCCGGCAGACCCATTTACCGTCTTTATCTGTTTCCCGTTTGATGATCACACTCTCTTTTATACCGGTTTGATCCCATCCTGCAACTGCTTCAATGCGAAAAACATCGCTGGCATACCGAATTTTTGCCTCAGTCTGCTCCGCCTCCCGGGTTGTCAGGTCAGCTTCCGCCTTGTACCATCCGTTGCCGAGGGCGTTGACAAACGCTCCGCCCGCCTCCTGACGGGCAATTCGGTAGTCGGCAAGCGCCGCTGCCGCATCCTCTTTTCCGAACGGCAGGATCGCCGCGATCACTGCCGGATCCGCAGTATTGATATTCACCCTTCCGTCAAATCGATACCCGCCCCCCGCTTTTAGGGGTTCTTCCCCCCAGACCGTCAGGTAGTCGGAAAGCGCCGGCATTTCCATCAACGCCGCCATTTCTTCGCCCAGCAGATCAGATAATATACCGGTGGGGTTGAACAGATCCGGAGTCACCCCCTTGATCCGATACAGCGTGCTGAGATGCCGGACAGCCCCGTTGGCACAGGCATAGGGCGGGTCCAGTGACGCATAGTAATCGGATTCGGCTCCGCTGATCCCGGTGATCCGGTCATCATCGCCGGCATCAAGCCAGTCAATGATGGCATTGATAATTTCAGCCGGATCCCGCGCATCCTCAGATTTATCATGAGAGATGACAAAACCCAGCAGGTTCTCCCAGATCCCTCGCTGGACGGCATTCACCGCATGCCCCGGGTATTCCTGAATCAGCGCATTGACTTGCAGTTTACCCAGCTCATCGATGATCTTCAGGGTCAGGATCCCCTCCGTATATCCCAGCCCCTCGACCAGCCCTTCGAGCACGGCAGGATCCGCCCAGTCTTCCTGCACCGAATCGGTCTCGGTTTCTATGCGGTCTGCAATGAGCAGGGCCATGCCTGCCTGCACCGCAGCCGACGTCATCCCCTGAAGCCGGACCCGGTCTCGGTTCCATGCGGCAGCATCCATCTGGGCCACCTCACGGGTGTTCAGTTCCGCGGCCAGGGCTGTCAGCACGGCGATCACCGACAAGACAACCAGCAGCGCCACGCCGCGCTGATCTGTCATCAATGGCCGAGCCATGTCACCGTTCCTCCAGTGCGGCCCGGTAAACCGGCAGCGTGCACCCGCCTGTAAACCGGTATGCCTCACCGTCGAGCACGAGTTCCCACCTGACCCCGCAGGGGGTTGCAGCGTCCACGGACACATCTTCGGAATCCCATGTATCCTGGAATTCCCCCTCCGCATCGATCAACTGCACGCGAAAGCCGGCAACCTGTTCACAGATCACCGGATCGGTTTTTTGCGTCTGAAACCCATCTGCGGGAAGCAGGGTATCTGACCGGCGGATCACCCGGTTACCGTAGCGGTCTTCGTCCGGATAGTAAACAATGCGGGAAATACCTTCTCTAGGTTCCGGTCCGTAGGAGAGATGGGTCGTTGCGGCAAAGGCGATCTGATCCATGCCGCTGACACCGGTATCCGCAGGCCCGACAATCAATCGATACGGATCCGATGCCGCTGATGGATGCGGGCGCGTATAGCGAGGGGGCTGGTCAATGATGATATTCTGAAGGTCGGCAGTCAGGCGGTCAAAAAACGGCTGAATCGTCTGGTATGCCTCACGATTGCGTTCCAGGGCATCCGCACCCGTGAGAAAGGTCCGGAAGGTGGTATAGAGTGTGGTCATGATCACCCCGAAGAGGGTGATGGCCACCAGCACTTCGATGAGCGTGAATCCGGTGTTTCGACCATCGGCGGTCCGCCGGATCAATACATGCGATATGTGGTCAGGGTATATGCCCATTGATCCTCTGTAAGGGTAATGACCATCTCCATTTTTTTGAACCGTTCCGCCACCGCATCCGGCAACCCGCATTCGGCTGTTTCCACAGTCAGCTGATAGGTATAGCCGGAAAAATTGTCTGCAAAGGTCCCGGATGACGGTTCCGGTGGTGTACGTGTGCTGGCCAGCTCCGCAAGCCGGGTTTCCGCAAGCAGCGGGGCTTCGGTATAAAACCGGTTCATGCGGGCCAGGCGCAGGGTCTGGCCCTGGAGTCGCAGCACCGCTGTGACGGCAATGGCCACAAGTGCCACGGCAATCATCACTTCCAGCAGGGTAAAACCGTTTTCCCGCCCCTGTCGGACGCATTTACCCGTCATAGTCCACTGCCCCTTCATGGACCCGGACCGTTTGCAGGAGCGGACGGATTTCAACGGTCCGTACCGTGTCCCCTGACGCCAGCTGAATCATGGCCGGATCCGAGTAGCCTTTGGGATAAAACCGGATCATGGACATCATCTCCACATCCTTGCTGAAAAGACCCTCGGGAAACACAAGCGCATGTATCCGCGCGCCCCACGGCAGGCGGTAGCGGTTGTCTCGTGCCGCTGCCACCAGTCGTTCATCCATGCCCTGTGCCGTGATCCAGAAGCTGTTTTCCGATGTATCCGCATGCAGCGCGTAGACCACGCCATCGGTTTCAGCCGCCTTTTTCAGCACCTGCACCTGTATAGTCAGCCATTTCACGCCCGCATCCTCAGCCGGTGTCTGGAGCATGCCGCTGATGTTCGGCACCACCACAAACACCATCAGCCCGACCAGAGCGATAAGAATGACCAGCTCGATCAGCGTATATCCCTGCAATGAAGGACGGTTGTCACGGCTGTTCAGAATCAGTCTATCTCCCAGCTGTTGATATCCGCGTCTTCCCCTTCCCCGCCGGGCACGCCGTCAAGGCCGTAAGACGTAATATCATATGCACCGTGCAGCCCGGGGCATAGGTAAAGATAGGCGTTTCCCCAGGGATCGGAAGGCACCCTGCTCACATCCAGGTAACCGCCTTCCTGCCATTTTTTTGCATTGCTCAGCGATTCAGGCGCAGTGATCAACGCGGCCAGCCCCTGCTCGGTTGTCGGAAAGGTTCCGTGGTTGAGTTTGAACATCTTCAGGGCGGTTTCAATGCTCCGGATATCCGCCGCCGCCCGGGTGCGCTTGGCCTCTGCGGTCTGCCCCATGAATTTGGGTACCACCCATCCGGCAAGTACGCCCAGAATCACGATGACCACCATCAGCTCGATCAGGGTAAAACCGGCATCGGACCGGCGTGTTTGCACTGCTATATTCTGATGCATCAAGGGCCTCCTTATATACAAAAAAAGGGATAATAGACCCATGCTATTATCCCTCTACCCGAATGCTGTTGGAGGCGGCTTCCGGATTCGAACCGGAGAATAAAGGCTTTGCAGGCCTCTGCCTTACCACTTGGCTAAGCCGCCCAAAAAAAATGGAGCGGGAAACGGGAGTTGAACCCGCGACTTCAACCTTGGCAAGGTTGCACTCTACCACTGAGTTATTCCCGCTCAGTGCGAACCCGTTTATAGCTTCATTCCGATTGGGTGTCAACCCCAAAAAAATTGTCTCCATACATTTTCGAGAACCGGATAAAATAGTCCGCACCCGACCACAGGGTAAACACCAGGGCCACCCACAAAACCAGGTTGCCAATGGCATGAAACCGGATACCGAAATAGGGATAATGGATCAGGAGAGGGATAATCGCCGCAATCTGAAACCCGGTCTTGTACTTGCCAAGTACCGACGCGGAAATATCCGCCCCCTTGTCTGCCATCAGGTTTCGCAGACCGGTGACCGCCAGTTCCCTTCCAAGGATCAGACAGATGATCCATGCCGGCACCCACTGATGATAGACCATCATGATAAACGCGGAAGACATCAGCAGTTTATCTGCCAGCGGATCCAGCATTTTCCCGAAGGTGGAAACCAGATTCCACCGTCTTGCCAGATACCCGTCGAGAAAATCGGTGATGGCAGCGGCAGAAAAGACAAAAGCCGCCATCAGCAGGGTCACCCGGTTCGGGAAATAGATCAGCAGAATCAGTATGGGAGATGCCGCCACCCGGTACAGGGTCATGGTGTTGGGATGCATCAGGGCTTCCCTGATGCGCCGGTTATCCTTCATGGTCTACCCATTCTTCTTGGTTTTTTCCCAGTCAGACAGAAATGCCTTTATCCCCTTGTCAGTCATGGGATGGGCGGCCAGCTTACTGAGGACACTGTAGGGAATGGTGGCGATATCCGCACCGGCCAGTGCAGACTCGAGCACATGCAGAGGATTGCGTACACTGGCCACGATCACTTCCGTGTCATATCCGTAGTTTTCGTAGATTTCAACGATCTGCTCGACCAGTACCATACCGTCCTGGGACAGGTCGTCCAGACGGCCGACAAAAGGACTGACATAGGTCGCACCGGCTTTGGCTGCCATCAGGGCCTGGAGGGGCGAGAAAATCAGGGTCACATTGGTCTTGATGCCTTCGGCGGACAGCATCCGTACCGCCTTGAGGCCGTCAATGGTCATGGGGATCTTGATCACGATGTTTTCGTGGATTTTCACCAGTTCACGGGCTTCGGACACCATGCCGTCGGTTTCAAGGCTGATGACTTCCGCACTGATGGGGCCGTCTACGATCTCACAGATTTCCGTGATCACTTCCTTGAAATCACGGCCTTCTTTTGCAATCAGTGACGGGTTGGTGGTAACCCCGTCCACCATGCCGAAGCTGTGCGCGTCACGGATTTCTTCCACATTGGCGGTATCGATAAAAAATTTCATTGAAAAAGGCTCCTGTCCCGTTTTCTCTCTGCGTTCAACGGGTTACGCTAATTTTTAACAAATGCATCCCGGCATTCAGGGCTGCAGAAATAATAAGTTTTTCCGTTCACCTGCTCCCGTATGGCTTCGCGCTTGGGAACATAGACATTGCACACCGGATCCTTGACCATTTCATCTGCCGCCTTCAAGGCTGCATCGCCCCCCGTACGCCTGTACGAACCGCCGGACAACGCCTGCTGAATCTGTTTTTTAAGCAGCTGAATGACCAGGTAAACTGCAACCGCCAGTACGATGAATTTAATCAACAGGTTTGATCCTTTGTTCCGGGTCATTGCATGATCTCAGCAACGATCCCATGGTTACCCCCAAAACCGGATGCACGATATCGGGGTTTATATCACAAAGCGGCTTTAATACAAACATCCTTTTCGCCATGCGCGGATGGGGGACCGCCAGACCGGATGCCACGATCACCCGGTGATCATAGAGCAGTATATCCATATCCAGGATGCGCGGTCCGAACCGGATGCCCGGCCGGCGGCCGACTGCCCACTCGATCAGTTTCACGCAGTCCAGCAGCGCCAGGGGTGAAAGCGAGGTTTCAATTTCCGCAGCACCGTTGACAAACCAGTCCTGATCCGTGTAATCGACCGGTGCGCTGTTATAGAACGGTGAAACAGCTGTCACGGAAACACCGTCTGTTGCATCCAGCAGCGAGAGGCCCTTACGGCAGTTTCCCGCTGCATCGCCCATATTGGATCCAAGCCCCAGATAGGCGGTGACCCACCTGCCGGAGGCCGTGCAGCGGGTGTTAGTCATCTGCGGCTGCCATCTGAATCTGACCGGAGGCCGTCTTTTTTCCCCGGATACCAGCGAGGGATTCTGAATGGATCCGGTAGGTATACATAAATCCGGTCGGAACCGCTATTTCAAAACGATACCCGTCAGCTTGCAGCCGATGAACCGGCATCCGGTGAATGGCCTCAAAGGTCAGCGGGCAGGTGCTGCAACCGTCTTTCAGACGCACAGCAGCCTGGGACACAACACATACAGCAGGCAAACCATGTATGCCATCCGGCTGTTTCAGCTGCCAGTGCAGGCGGATCCGGTTCCCGGCCACGGCTGTGATCGTCAGTGCGTGCGGAGATACCGGCCGCACGGATTCCGGCGGTTCCGGATCCGCTTTCACACCGCAGCCAGCCAGCAGGATAGCGGCGCAAACCATCAGAAAAGCCAGGACCGCGTTCAGCAACCCCTGGTGCCGGCGTACACTCATTTTTCGATATCCTCACCCAGTTTTTTCTCTGCAGCCGCGATGGCAGCCCGCACATTTTCAGTGGCCGTCCCGCCAGCGGATGTGCGCCGATCAATCATCTGCCCGGTGGTCAGCTGGGGAAAGAGGTCTGCACCAATGCGATCAGAAAATGCCTTGAGTTCCTCGAGGCTGAGTTCATGCAGTTCTTTTCCCTTTGAAAGCGCGTAACTGACTGCAGATCCCACCACACTGTGGGCTTCCCGGAACGGCATACCGGTGTTCACCAGATAGTCGGCCATGTCCGTTGCGTTGATAAACCCGCCGCAGGTGCTGTGGGCCATGGCATCGGCATTCACCCGGATCTCGGGAATCATCCGGGTATAGATGGTCACACAGGCTTTCAGGGTATCCACCGTGTCAAACAGCGGCAGCTTGTCTTCCTGCATGTCCCGGTTATAGGCCAGGGGAAGGGATTTCATCAGGGTGATCAGATTTACCAGATTGCCCACGACACGGCCGGTTTTGCCGCGGGTAATCTCGCAGACATCCGGATTCTTCTTCTGGGGCATGATGCTGCTGCCAGTGGTAAAGGCATCTGAAATCTCGATAAAACCGAACTCGGCAGATGACCAGAGAATCAGCTCTTCTGACAGACGGGAAAAGTGAACCATGGCAATGCTGGCCGCCGCCATGAATTCCATCATGAAATCCCGATCTGACACCGCATCCATGCTGTTTTGACAGATGGCCGGAAATCCAAGCAATTCAGCCGAATAGGTCCGATCAATGGGGTAGGTGGTACCGGCCAGGGCCGCCGCGCCCAGAGGAGACACATCCATGCGTTTCAAACAGTCCTCAAGACGCGCCACATCCCGGTCAAACATTTCATAATAGGCCATGAAATGATGGGACAACAGCACCGGCTGGGCCCGCTGCAAGTGGGTATACCCGGCCACCGGCACCGTTAGATGTTTTCGGGAAAACCCGACCACCACTTTCTGGAGCTCCCTGAACAAGGTGATCAGCTGCCGGGTTTCGTTTCTGAGATAGAGCCGGGCGTCAAGCGCCACCTGGTCGTTTCGGCTTCGGGCCGTGTGCAGCTTTCTGGCCACGTTCCCGACCTTTTTTGTGAGTCTGGATTCAATATGCATATGAATATCTTCCAGACGGATATCATACACAAATTCCCCGCCCTCAATTTCCCCTCTGATTTCGGAAAGCCCTGCCACCAGAGTGGCAGCCTCGTCTTCGGTCAGCACGCCTTGTTTTGCCAGCATGCGGCAATGGGCCACACTGCCGTCAATATCCTCAGCATACAGGCGCTTATCCACATCAATCGACGCGGTAAACGCTTCGACCAGGGCATCGGTCTTTTCCGCGAACCGGCCATCCCAGGGTTTATCTGCAGCCATGCGTCTTCTCCTGTGGGCTTACTTGCGATTCAACATGTTGCGGATCCGCAGACGCAGGGCATTGAGCCGGATGAATCCTTCCGCGTCCTTCTGACTGTAGACCGCATCTTCCTCAAAGGTCGCAAAATCTTCATTATACAAGGACAGATCGGATTTACGGCCCAGAATATAACACTGGCCCTTGTAGAGCTTCATCCGGACCACACCAGATACGCGGGCCTGGGTGTCATCGATGGTCCGCTGAATCAATTCCCGCTCCGGCGCAAACCAGAACCCGTTATAGATCATTTCCGCATACCGGGGAATCAGGCTGTCTCGCAAGTGGGCCACATCCCGGTCAAGGGTGATCGATTCCATGGCCATGTGCGCCTCGCGCAGCACTGTACCTCCTGGCGTTTCATATACACCGCGGGATTTCATGCCCACAAACCGGTTTTCAACAATATCGATCCGCCCGATCCCGTTGCGGCCGGCCATGACATTCAGCTGTTTGAGCAGGGCAGCCGGCGACAGCGGTTCACCGTTGATGGCCACCGGATCCCCTTTTTCAAAGGTGATCTCGATAATCTCCGGTGTATCCGGCGCATCTTCCGGTTTAACCGACAGGGTGTACATGTCATCGGTGGCTTCGGCCCAGGGATCTTCAAGCACCCCGCCTTCATAGCTGATATGGAGCAGGTTCCGGTCTGTGCTGTATGGTTTTTTCGGGGTCTGGGGTACGTCGATACCGTGCTTTTTCGCAAAGTCCATGAGCACGGTCCGGGCGTTGAGATCCCATTCCCGCCAGGGGGCGATCACCTTGATAGCCGGGTCAATGGCATAATAGCCCAGCTCAAAACGGACCTGGTCATTTCCTTTACCGGTCGCACCATGGCTCACCGCATCCGCGCCTTCGATCTTTGCAATCTCCATCTGCCGTTTGGCGATCAGGGGCCGGGCGATGGACGTACCCAGCAGGTACTGGCCTTCATAGATGGCATTGGCACGGAACATGGGGAACACATAATCTCTGACAAATGGTTCCCGCAGATCATCGATATACACCTTGGAGGCACCGGTTTTCTTTGCCTTTTCCTCCAGGTGATCCAGTTCTTCTTCCTGGCCCACATCTGCGGAAAAGGCGATGACCTCACATTGATAGGTTTCGATCAGCCATTTCAAGATCACCGATGTATCCAGTCCGCCCGAATAGGCGAGGACTACTTTGTTCACATTCATCCGGGTTCGCTCCTTTTTGATCACATCATGCCGGCGGGTTTAACATCGCCCACTCCAGCAGCGCTTTATGCATGTGCAGTTTGTTTTCCGCCTGATCCCAGACAACGGAATGGGAGCCTTCGAGAACTGCTTCGGAAATTTCCTCTTCACGGTGAGCCGGCAGGCAATGCATGACCACCACCTTTGGGTCAGCGCACGCCACCAGATCGTCATCCACCAGATAGCCTTTAAAGGCCGCTTCCCGCTCAGCCTGTTCTTTTTCCTGGCCCATGCTGGCCCAGACATCCGTGTAAATCACGTCTGCCCCGCGGACCGCTGCTTTGGGGTCTGCCATAACACGAATCCTGTCTCCGCGACGTTCCACTGCCGGACCTAACACCGCCGGGTCTGGATGATAGCCGTCCGGGCATGCCAGGGTCAGCGAAAAACCAAGGATCCGCGCCGCGTTGATCCAGGAATGAGCCACGTTGTTGCCGTCACCCACCCAGGCGATGTTCACGTTCCGGCAATCCCCCTTGCACTCGAGCACGGTCAGCAGGTCACTCATGATCTGGCAGGGATGATATCTGTCAGTCAAGGCGTTGATCACGGGGATGGATGCGTGAAATGCAAATTCTTCAACCAGTTTCTGGGAATAGGTGCGAATGGCCAGACAGTCCAGAAACCGCGCCAGCACGCGGGCCGTGTCCTGTACCGGTTCATCACGGGAAATCTGCGTATCCCTGGCGCTGATAAAAATCGGCGTCCCCCCCAGCTGTGCCATGGCCGCCTCAAAGGATATCCGGGTACGGGTGGATGCCTTGTCAAAAATCAGCCCCAGGGTTTTTCCCATGAGCGGACGGTCGACAATCCCCTGCGCATGACGTTTTTTCAATACCCGTGCGCGATCCAGCAGCGCTTCCAGGGTCTCCTTGTCCAAATCCAAAACCGATAGAAAATCGTGTTTCACTGCCTTCCTGCCCTTCTGTAAATAGGTTGCGCCGCATAAAACGCCATGCCATAGGTGTTTCAGAGGCCAGATACGTCCGAGGTCGGGTGTATATATTTCATGTTGATACCCCCCTAACCGGTCTGCAGATTACGCCAGTGCCGCATCCAGACAGGCCACCAGGTCATCAATGGCAGCTTCCGGTATGGTCAACGGCGGAACAAACCGAAGTATCCGGTCCTGAATGCAGTTGATGATAAATCCAGCTTCCCGGCAGGTATCGACCAGATGGCCGGCAGATTCAGAAAACTCCATGGCAAGCATCAGGCCGATGCCGCGTACGGCTGTCACCTTCGGATGATCGGCCATGAGCGTCTCAAGTTTTGCAAGGAAATACGCGCCTGTTTCACGCGAACGCCTCACAAGATCTTCCGTTTCCAGGGTTTCAACCGTGGCCAGGGCGCCGGCACAGATCAAGGGGGTTCCCCCGAAGGTCGACCCGTGGGATCCGGGCACAAAGGCGGCGGCCACCGTTTCCCGTGCGACCATGGCGCCAATGGGGAGTCCGTTGGCCAGGGCTTTTGCAAGGGTCATGATATCCGGCGCAACACCGGTATGCTCATAGGCGAACAGGCGTCCGGTCCGGCCCATGCCGGTCTGGATTTCATCCATGATCAGCAGAATACCGGCGGCGTCACACAGGGCCCTCAGCTCCTGAAAATAGCCGGGAGACGCCATGCGCACCCCCCCTTCTCCCTGAACCGGTTCGACCATGATCGCACAGGTCTCAGGACCGATGGCAGCTTTCACGGCATCCAGGTTATTGAACGGCACATAATCGAACCCGTTAAGGGTCGGATCAAATCCGATCCGTACTTTTTCCTGCCCTGTAGCGGACAGGGTGGCCATGGTCCTGCCATGAAAGGATTTTTCCATGGTGATGATCCGATACCGCGCGGGTTCCCCTTTTTCTGCAAAATATTTCCGTGCCAGTTTGATGGCTGCCTCATTGGCTTCAGCACCGCTGTTGGCAAAAAAGACCCGATCCCCGAAGCTGCGGGAGGTCAGCCATTCTGCAAGCGCCACCTGGGGCTCGGTATAAAACAGGTTGGACACATGCACCAGTTTACGGGCCTGGGATGCCAGGGCGTTTGCCACCGCCGGATGGGCATGCCCCAGATTGCAGACCGCGATACCCGCGAGGAAGTCCCAGTAGGTCTTCCCCTCAGCATCGCGAAGCTGGCAGCCCTCCCCTTCGGTAAAAACGACCGGTGTACGGGCGTATGTGGTTGCCATGACAGTATCGGATCGCTGCATCAGGTGTGCGGACATGCCTCTTTTCCTCCGTGGCTGGTTGCTGATCACACGATCAGCGGCCATAAAATGTAAACCCCCCGCAACAAACGGGGGGTGAAAACGATAACTGGGGTAACGCGGTATCCCCGGATCAGGTGCCGCTCGCTTCCCGGACAAACTCCGTACCAATACCGCCGTCCGTAAACAACTCAAGCAAAATGGCATGGGGGCGTTTTCCGTTCAGGATATGCACTTTTTCCACCCCGCCGTCCAGGGCCTCAACCGCACATTCGGTCTTGGGAATCATCCCCCCCTGAATGACACCGTCCGTGATCAGGTTCTGCACGTCCCTGCCGACCAGTGAGGATAGCAGCGCACCGTTGCCATCAAAAAGCCCGTCCACATCGGTGAGCAGAATCAAACGCTCGGCTTTCAGGGCAACAGCGACCTTGCTGGCCACAAAATCTGCGTTAATATTGAAGGTTTCCCCGCCAGCACCGGTTCCCACAGGTGCGATGATGGGAATAAATCCCTTTGCAGACAGCGTATGAATGATCTGGGGCCGCACCTCCGTGACCCGGCCCACCAGGCCGGGGTCGATGATCTCAGGCGGGGTGTCGGTTCCGGTTTCCTGAACCACTGTGAGTTTTTCCGCCTGAATCAATCCACCGTCCTTGCCGGTAAGGCCCACGGCAGTCCCGCCCTCTTGATTGATCAGGTTGACAATCGCCTTGTTGAGCTTTCCGCCCAAAACCATCTCCACCACATCCATGGTCGGCTCATCGGTCAGGCGCATGCCTCTGACAAATTGCGGCCGGATGCCCATGGAGTCGAGCACTTCATTGATCTGCGGACCGCCGCCATGAATGACCACCGGATTGATACCGATAAACCGCATCAGGGTGATATCACGGGCAAAATCCGTCTTGAGCTGCGCGTCCACCATGGCATGGCCGCCGTACTTGATCACCACAGTCTTTCCGGAAAACCGGCGAATATACGGCAGGGATTCGATCAGGATATCGGCAACGGTACCTTCCGTCTCAACTGTTCCTGGCGCCGTCTGTGTCATGCTCCTGCTTTCTTGAAAAACATACGGCCGTTCCCTTCCGGTTACAGAATGTAACGGCTCAGATCCTCGTCCTCAATAATATTTTTCAATTTATCATTCACAAAATTTTCGTCAATTACAATCTCGGATGCCGTATGATCCGGCGCATCAAACAGGATGTCCTCGAGCAGGCACTCCATCAGGGTATGCAGCCGCCGGGCCCCGATATTTTCAGTCCTGGCATTCACCTCCTCAGCGATTTTGGCAATGGCCGCAATGGCGGCATCCGTAAACACCAGATCCACGCCCTCGGTGCGAAGCAGCGCAATATACTGAAGCAGCAGCGCATTGCGCGGTTCTGTCAAAATCCGCTGAAATTCTTCAGCCCCCAGTGAACTCAGTTCCACCCGGATGGGAAACCGGCCCTGGAGCTCGGGAATCAGATCCGACGGTTTGGACACATGAAATGCGCCAGATGCGATAAACAGAATGTGGTCGGTTCGCACGGCCCCGTACTTTGTCGATACGGTGGTGCCTTCGACCAGCGGCAACAGATCCCGCTGCACCCCTTCCCGGGACACATCCGGGCCATGACCGCCTTTGCCGCCGGCGATTTTATCAATCTCGTCAATAAACACAATGCCGCACTGTTCCACCCGTTCAATGGCCTGTTTCACCACCCGTTCCATATCGACCATACGCTGGGATTCTTCATTGATCAGAAGCTCCCGGGCCTCTTTGACGGTGAGTTTCCGGCGTTTTTTCTGTTTGGGGATGAGGCCGCCCAGCATATCCTTGAAATTGATCCCCATCTCCTCCATGCCTACATTGGAAAAGACCTCTACCATGGGCATGGATTTCTCCGCCACCTCCAGATCGATCATCCGGGCGTCAAGTTTTCCTTTTCTCAGCAGCTGGCGCAGTTTTTCACGGGTAGAGTCCCCACTGGCCGCTTCCCCCGCCACCTCGACACGGCCGTCAGTATCGTCGGTTTCCGATGGCGTTCGCGCCGGATTGGGCAGCAGCCGGTCAAGCAGCTTTTCCTCGACCACCCCTTCTGCCTTTCCCCGCACCGCTTCCTGCTCACGGGCCTTGACGTCATTGAGGGTCCGCTCGAGCAAATCCCGGATCATGGATTCCACATCCCGGCCCACATACCCGACCTCGGTAAATTTAGACGCCTCCACCTTGAAAAACGGGGCATCAGCCAGCCTTGCCAGGCGTCTGGATATTTCGGTCTTTCCAACACCCGTGGGACCGATCAGAATAATATTTTTGGGTGAAATCTCATCTTTCAGGTCACTGGGCACCTGACGCCGACGCCACCGGTTTCTCAGGGCGATGGCAACCGAGCGCTTGGCCTGTTTCTGACCGATAATATACGTATCAAGCTCCTGAACGATTTCAGAAGGTTTCAATTCCTGCATGGTGATATCCTTACTCGTGACCGGAGATCAGAAGGTCTCGATGGTCAATGCATTGTTGGTGTACACACAGATGCTGCCGGCAATTTTCATCGACGCTTCGACAATCGCCCGCGCATCCAGGTCCGAATACTGGTACAGGGCCCGTGCCGCAGCCATGGCCCCGACACTGCCCGACCCGATGCTGACCACGCCGTCATCCGGCTCGATCACATCGCCGTTTCCGGAAATCAGAAATGTTTTTTCCGGATCCACGGCAATCATCATGGCTTCCAGCCGCCGGAGATACTTGTCCTGCCGCCATTCTCTGGCCAGTTCCACAGCCGCCCGTGTGAGATTGCCGTTATACCGTTCGAGTTTTGTCTCCAGCTTTTCTGACAGGTTCAGTGCATCGGCCGTGGCGCCGGCAAATCCGACAATAATCCGGTCATGATAAATACGACGCACTTTCCGCGCCTTATGTTTAATTACAACGGTATCCAGGGTGACCTGGCCGTCTCCGGCCACCACTACTGATTCCGCTTTCCGAACCGCCAGGATGGTGGTTCCGTAACAAATTCCCGGGTCTTTATGCTGCATACGTGTTATCGCCTTGGATGGGTTTGATCATAGACTGCCATGAGCCGGTCCATGGACACATGGGTATATTTCTGTGTCGTTGACAGGCTTTCATGGCCCAATAATTCCTGTACGCTCCGTAAGTCCGCCCCTGCGTCGAGCAGATGGGTGGCAAAGGAATGCCGCAGGGCATGGGGAGAAATCGGTGTATCAATGCCGCAGGCCCTTGCCAGTTGTTTCAGTATCCGGTCCATGGACCGGGTGGAAAGCCGGCCGCCCCGGCAGTTCAGAAACAAGGGGCCCTGCCAGCGCCCTTCATGGCCCAACGCCTCCCGATACCTTGACACCGCCGTCAGTGCCGGCTGCCCTGCCGGGATGATGCGGTCTTTCTTTCCCTTACCTGATACCCGTACCAGGCAGTGATCCATGTCCACATCCGCGCAATCAAGACCCGCCGCTTCGGATATGCGCAGGCCGCAGGAATAGATCAGCTCAAACAAGGCCCGGTTGCGGAGATCGAGTACCGCGTTCCCGGTCATCCCCTCGAGCAGACGGAACATGTCATCCACGGTCAGAAAGGTTGGGAGGGTGGTTTCGCCCTTGGGCGTGGGAACACCGTCAACCGGATTTCCTTCTGACGCGCCGATTTTCACCAGATAGGCCACAAACGTGCGCAACGCAGAAAGTTTCCGCCCCATGGTTGAACGGGCCTTTTTACCGCGATGTAATGCCGCAAGATAAGACCGAACCCCATGTACGTCAATATCCCGAATCCGCAATTCTTCTGTCGGTTCGCAGCCCGCCATTTTCTTTCGTTCAGCAAGGTGGGACGCAAAACCGGTCAGGTCTGACCGATACGCACGAAGGGTATGTTCTGATACGTTCCGCTCTGCGGAAAGCGCGTCAAGAAAGGATGCAATATGCGCGGAAACAGACGTTGACATGGCAGCTCATCTATCGGGATTCCACCAGATGATCAATCAGGGGCAGTATCTCTTCCCAGCCTCCCACTTCATGAAAATCGTGGGGCCGCCGATTCCAGGGCTGTCTGAAAACGATGGGGGTGATGCCGGCATCTGCCAGATCAAAACAGGTTTCCAGACGATCTTCCACAAAAATCGTTTTCCCAGCGGCATTCAGAATACCCGCCTTGGCTTCAAAGGAGCCTGCCGGTATCAGTTGAATTGCATCCGACTGATCCGGAAAGAGCGAGGCCATCCAGGTTTCAAGGGGGGCCGCCTTCGGGCGGGCAGTGACAAAAAGCACCTTCCCATAGGTGTGGATGATCTGCCGGAGCCCCTCTACGGCACCGGGCATGGGATGAAGCGGCTCCGGATAATCACCAGAGATAATTATCTCGATGATGGCATTCATGACCGGTTCTTCAATGGCCAGACAATCAACCAGATCATAACTGGTAATATCTTCATACCGAATATCTGACAGTCCGTATGCCTCACGGGCAATGGTCAGAAACAGGCCCATGGTATCGGCGAAGACACCGTCCATGTCAAAGGCAACCGGAAAATCTGGTGCGTTCATATGAGAAACAGCTAGCGGTTTTACATTCGTTGGCATATTTGTGTTATCTCACTCCCCTTCTCAGGTGGGACGGTTGAGTCCCAGGCAGGCCATGATGGCCTGCAGATCCTGCCAGGCATCCCGTTTGAGGGCCGGGTTCCGAAGCAGGGTGTCCGGATCCCAGGTCGCCAAGGCGGTAATGGTATTATATGTGTGAAATTTCCCCCGGATATGCGCCAGAGGTTCACGGGTATTCAGCAACAAGGATGCGGCAAATTCGCCAAAAATGCAAATGCACTCCGGTGCAATCACAGACAGCTGGCGATCCAGAAACGATCTGCAGCATGCTGCGGCCGTTTCAGCAGCAGCCCGGGTATCACCAGGCCCACACTTCAGGAGGGGGATCACATACACTGCGGCACGATCCAGCCCCATGGCCCCGATCATTTTTGTGAACAGCTCCCCTGCCGGTCCTTGCAGGGGCCGGCCGATTTCCAGGTCCGGCGCGACTGGAAAGCCTGTTATAAACACAAGCCGGGCCTGGGAGGTTCCTTCTCCGCAGACCGGTTGTGGTGTCTGCTCCCGCAGGCAGCACCGGTTGCACGCTTGTACGTCAGCCTGGATCTGCTCCAGGGTATCTGGGGCAGACTCCAGTGTGTCAATACCGAGCGTGCGGAGTAATTCAAGGGATTGGCGGACCGCTGTCAGGATCTTGAATCTATCTGTTTCAGACAAAGCCTTCTGCATCGAAAAATCACTTTTCACTGAGCCGCTTACCGATGCGATCCAGCAAGGCATGGGCCACCGCCTGTTTGGACAGGTTGGGCAAGGCTTCTTCGGTGCCATCTTTATAAAAAAGGGTCACCGTATTGGTATCCGACCCAAACCCGCTGCCCGGTGCATTCACCAGATTGCCGACAATCATATCCAGATTCTTTTCCCTGATTTTCTTTGTGGCATAGGTTTTCAGATTCCGGGTTTCCGCAGCAAAGCCCACAAGAAACGGACCGGCCTTGGCCGTGCCTGCGGATTTTAAAATATCCGGATTCTTTTTCAGGGTGAGCACCCGATCTTCATCTGATTTTTTCAGCTTGTGTTCGGCGACTTCTGCCGGCCGGTAATCGGCCACAGCCGCCACCTTGATCAACACATCCGCATGGGAAAGATGGTCAAACACCGCATCATACATCTCCCTTGCACTCTCTACATCCACACGCTTCACATGGGGGGGCAGGGCTTCGGCGGTGGGACCGGAAACAAGGGTGACATCCGCCCCCCGATATTCGGCGGCCCCTGCCAGGGCATAGCCCATCTTACCCGAAGAATGGTTGCTGATATAGCGTACCGGATCAATGGCTTCCCGGGTCGGTCCTGCGGTGATCAGCACTTTTTTTCCCTGAAAATCCTTGGGATAAAAGAGACGCTCCAGACGATTGACGATGTACCCGGGTTCTGGCAGCCGTCCGGCACCAGTCACACCACAGGCCAGCTCGCCTGCATCCGGTTCTATCAGATGAAATCCATCCGCCGCCAGCTGATCGATATTCCGCTGCACCGCCCGGCTCTCATACATCGTTGTATTCATGGACGGACAGACCATCACCGGTGCCCGCACAGCCATCATCAGGGTGGTCAATGCATCATCCGCAATCCCGCAGGCCAGTTTTCCGATGACATTGGCGGTTGCCGGTGCAATCACCACCGCATCGGCCCAGCCCGCGAGATCGATATGCCGGATAACGCCATCTGTCTCGTCAGCAAACATCTCCTGATACACTGGATGCCCTGAAATGGCGGCAAATGTCATGGACTGTACAAAGGCGGTTGCATGGGGTGTCATGACCACCCGAACCCCAGCGCCTTTTTTCTGGAGCTGGCGCATGATTTCAATGCTTTTATAACAGGCGATCCCCCCGCTCACAGCCAGAAGGATCTTTTTATCTGTCAACATGGACGGATGCCCTTTCTGTTTTTACGCTTCCTTTCAGCACACGACTACCGGCGATCGCATCGAAAGCCTGGCTGATAAATGTTTCCGAACGATCCATACTGAGATCGCCTGGCATTTTAACATCATGGAACGCAAGATATATTGGGTTCGTTCATAGAGGAACCCATCCACATTGTCCATCATTAATCCGTATTAGAAGCGTTTTGCATTCATTCCAGAAGAAGAAAAAATTTTCTGGCCCAGATAATAATTAGAACCGGTTGATCCAATCAACAGTCCGCATAATTCTGCATTCAACATTAGTATCAAGATGTGTTCCGGTATAAATGAAAATTGATCAGCGTACGCATCAAGGATCCTTTGAATTTGTTCAGTTTGGAATTTAAAGCTACCCTGACAGACGGCTTTTTGAAACAAACAAAATGATTTCAAAGCGATATTTCTTTGTTCGTCAGTATCCTCACTGCTGACAGCTATGCGATATAATACTTCAGCCGTTTTCCATAGCGCAAGTGCATTTTCAGGCCTTAACAGAACGGTTTTTTCAAAATCAGCCAACTGTTCTGAGAGCGATGACTGACGGGCCTGAAGCAGCAACCCCCGCGTGTAGTATAAATTAAATCAGAGACATACGGGGCGTTTCGGTTAGACTTTACATAGCCCCTTTCGTCAGTTTATGAATATAATTCTGACACATATCTGCTTTTTCTTTATCACCGGTTGCAATCAGTGCGTTATTCAAGGTTTTCCAGGTTCTACTATAATATGCGACTAAATACGTCTCCCATGCATTCAACGTACGCATCGACTCAGGGTTCGGTACGAACAAACGCTCATCAAATAAAAACTGATTCCTTCTAAATAAAGCAACAGCGTCAGGAATGCCTGTTTCATCTGCTGACAACCGTATGAGCGGACCAATGGGAAAAGAGCGATGTAAAAAGGGGTGAAACGCCATAATTTCAGGATTTAAAATATAAACAGGAAATTGATCCAATAGTGACGCGATACACGCACCGATATCATCCGCTTTTACAATCTCAGAAGAAAGGTTGTTTTTGTTTGCAAATCGCTTTCTATACCAGGTTGTTTTCCATAATCCATACTGCAATACTTTCACATCTGACCGTAATGACAAAACCTGTATACCATATAACAAGCCAAAATAATCGGCATCAGCATTTGTTACAATAACACTATCCTTCTCAACGGTTGATAATACATTTATTATATGATTTTCATAAAAACGTTCATTTTTCCTTTCACTTTCAGGCCATTGTGATATGCCATGATACATGCACAGAATAACCGCTAGTGATAATCCTAGAACACGAAATCTCCGGTTATCTGAACTCACTTTATCGACACAATAACACACTGGAAAACATAGCAAAACCATTGGCAATGCATGAAATCGTTCAGCGACTGCAAGATGCAGTGGTTTTATATCTATTTTAAAAAACAAAAAAAAGCAAATACTTACAAAAATAAACGCTATGGCAATCAACCGATCAAACCGTTTTTCCGTGGCATGGGCCGCATCTTGCTTGATCCAGCCTGCTCCCCCTAATACAATTGCTGGCAACCATACAATTGAACTGTATGCTACCACAGATTTTAAAAAAAATACGACTGCATTCAGAACACCGCCATCTTGATCGGCCATTAAAGAGAACGTCCCATAATTACGCCTCAGCACATGATACACCAAACTATATCCACGCTGGCTCCAATCCCCAAAAATATAAGCTCCCTGTTGAGCCACGTTCGTAAAAAAATAAACTAAGGGTATTAAGCCCAACAACGCACACCCACTAAAAAAGCAAAAAGACCTGAATTTATTTTCAGCATAATAAAGCCATACTAAAACAGCAAAAGGCAGCATAAACGCCATAGCGTGGTGATTGCAAAAGCTCAAACCAAAAATCAGACCACTCACGCCAAACCAAACGTTCTGGAATCTTTGATTTGAACAGGTAACCACCTTCCAGGCAGCATATACACAGACACTCGCAAACAATACATTTAAAGCAAAAGGCTCAAGCGTTGTCGCAGCTCTCCAGACCGGCTCAGCCAAAAAACAAACATACACAGAAATCAGTGAAGCAATTTTATTTTTAAAGCGTTCAGCAAGCACCCGGTAAAAAATATAGGCCGCTAGTACCGTAAAACAAATCGATGTGAGTGACAAAACACGAACAACAGGCCAGTCGCTGTTCACTCTGACAGTTAACCAATATATCACTGTTAGCAACGGATAACCTGGCGGATGTGCGATCCCGCCGTTTTTTGCAACAACAGCAAATTCACCGGCGTCAAAGTCAGGTAACGTGGTTGGCATGGAGAATAGATATATACAAAGCAGCGGCAACAGCCCAGCTATCGGAGCGATCCGATCCCTCATTTAGCCTTCCTTTCATGGCTATTATTGACAGCACATATAAACAGTGTGTGTTTTGAATGGCCAGTCATTTTGGCGCCAGGCTAAAACAATTCGCCGTTCCGTGAAATATTGTCGACAGGTCAGTTATTGGGACAGGGCATAAACGCCGACCCACCTATCCTGGTAAAGGCGTTCCATGTACGTAAAAAAGAACGCCCGCAATACACGGAGTTGCTTCTCGGAATACGTCGCATTCACCCGCTTCATAAACAAGCGCTCATTGATAACCCAGTGTGTAACCCCCATCCGTTGAAAAGCGGCAATCAGCGATTCAGGAGACCCTTGCTGACCTATCAGCTTCCTTATTTGATCAGTGTGGCCCGTAACATCTGGGATATATTTTCGGTTCAAATAGTATCCGCGTTTTCCCAGCAAGATATTATAGAGTACCGCATTTTCAGGCAGATGTTGATTAATAAATTGCGTTGCAGGGTGTTCAAAACGGTACCGGCTGATGTAGGCATCTCTGTCCACTGCACCGGAAATGTATGCAAGCGGGTCTACATACATATAAAGATGAGCCGCGTACGACACACTCCATAAAGCACCCGCAACAATGAATGCATAATAAATTGTTTTTAAAGTAAATTTCATCCATCTGTGCGATGCAGATGAAGCGACCCGCCATAGGTTAAACCCGCCATAAACAGAAAGCATCGTCATCGCAGGCAGTGCATAGGCCATGTAACGCACCCTGAATACCGTTTGAAACAAGGTAATCAGAATTGTCAGCAAAGAAAATACCGACAAGACAATTTTCTCATGTCTTTCACGGGATGATCGCGTGCGAATAAACGCACAGCAGGAAAGCAATAAAACAGGCGTCAGCCGACCGTCAAACAGTCGCATATTCCCATCTTCTCCCTGAAAAAAAATACGAAGGGGAACTGCGACAATTTTTATAAACGACTCCTGATAGACATCACGCCGATAATTCAGCGGTGTCACTTTATAGCGGGGTCCCTCATCAGGGGTTGCGCCAGCATTGGAGGCAGCAGGAGCAGCTACAGGCGGATTGAAAACTGAATTGTATAATGGATAAATCGGATTACCCGTCCACAGCGTATTTCTAATCATCCACGGAGAAAACACGACAAGCGCAATCACCGCAAAGCAGCCCCCCCGTACCAGGCTGTACAGTGTATTTCGCCATTCGCCGAGATCGTTTCGTTTGGATAAATAACAGGTGGTCAAGGTTAACAGCACCCAGCACACCAAACCATTATATTTGGTCCCTAAAGCAAGGCCGCACCATACGGCCGGCCATAGTAACCGATTGATGCGGCATCCTTTTTCCGCCCATTCAAACAGCCCCAGCAGTGACGCACAGGAAAAACATACCAGTCCAAGATCCACATAGGCTGTTGTCGACAATTTCGTAATCAGGGGAATGGACAAAAACAGCAACGCGCCCAGCAAGCCGGCAACGGGACTGCATCTCCGCTTCAAATAGCGGTAAATCATAGCCGCAGTGATCAGTGCAAAACAAAAATGAATATATTTTGCAAAAAAATCGACCTTAAAATACAAGGGGATGAGATAGAGAAGATCCAGGTTCCCAGGGAAGTAGCTATACGGCATTTCAGGAAGTTCGACCATGTGCACTGCAGTCAGATACAATTTGGGAACCGCCAGATGATGAACCAGGGCATCCCGGCTCACCGGAGGCGTTGCACACAGCACCAGAACAAACACACCCCATCCGGCAAGCAGGCTGATCAGGAGCTTCCGAAATCCTTTTTGCATCTGTATCACATCATTTGATACTTCGCGTCTGAAATATCCCTATCGCGCAGAGTGTAAAAAACAGCGTCCATAAAAAAAGAATACCCGCTGCGGCAACATATGTACCCACTGAAACGGTTTCGTTGTACAATGCTGCTGCCCTGAAGCTCAGACTGTCCAGATTAGGAATGCCATAATACAAGGTAAGCAATACGTTTTTCAGCAAGGCGCTGTCTGTATTCCGTGCAAAGGTAAACAGGTCTCTGGCCCAGTGCCCTAACACGTAAACGGCTGTTAGAAAAAAACCATGTAACAGCGGCGTGGTAAAACTTGCAAAAAACAGACTGATTGCCGAGAGCAGTATCCATTCACCCCAAATAAAGCCGTACGCAATCAACAGGATGGAGGATATTTTGATACCACTGGACAGATAGACCACACCAATAATCAGCAGCAGCAGTAAACAGAGCGCACTCAATACCAAATTGATCCCCAGCAGTTTTCCGAGCATAAACGTACTTCTGCGTACAGGACGTGACAGGGTCATATAGACGGTCTTCAGGTGTAATTCCCGTTGAATCGTATTTCCCCCCATGTACACGATGCAAAAAAGCCCCCAGAGGCCGAAAACGGCATATCCCATATTCTGAATAATCCGTTCTTTTCCGCCAACGGACATATCGCCGAGAATTGTCGAAAATAAAAGCAGGATCACTGCAGCCCCTGAAAACACCATCAGCACCCGGTCACGGACCGCATCCCGGAATGTATTGACTGCAATCGCGTAAATCTGCGTCACCACGTCATCCCCCTGACTGACAATTGTGTCATGTTTCTTTCCAACCCCATCAATTTCCCCGAAGCGTGTCCTGTATATCCAGCTGAACGGCCCGCAATTCGATAATATCCACCGCACCCGACACACTCAGCTGTAACCATTCATTTTTCTTTTCAGGCGAAATACTGATCTGAAAATGTCCGTTGGGAAGGGGGATGACATCATCCGCAGCATTCAACTCAGAGGGATTCACAGGATCCGCACACCGATATTCGATCTCATACGCCTGAATATCCTGAAATCGGGATCGCAGGATGTCGCTATCCTTCATGGCGCCCTTTTCAATCACGTAAATCGTGTCAGCCAGTTTTTCAACATCATAGAGAATATGCGAACTGAATAAAATGCTGCCGCCCCCCTGTTTAAACTTGAGTAAAATATCCATGAGCCGTTTGCGCCAGTAAGGATCAAGTCCGCTCATGGGTTCATCAAGAAACAGGATGTCGGGTTCATGGAGAAATACCTGGGAGATTCCGGCACGCTGCAGCTGTCCCTTTGAAATTGTGCGCATATAGCTGTGCAGAAATGGCTGCAGATCAAACTGGTCTGCCACCTGATCAATCCGGTAGCGCAGGGTCTTGCCTGACAACCCAGACAGCCGGCCAAGCATCTCCAGCCATTCATATAATTTGCTGTTCGGATACAGATACTGCTGTTCGGTAAGAAACCCGATACGAGCTCTTGCCTTTGCCGTACGCGCAGCCACCCCATGAATGTCAACACGGCCCCGACTCGGCGACAGGATACCGGCCCCTAATTTCATCAGCGTTGTCTTTCCTGCCCCATTGGCACCGACAAGTCCAACAACAGCGCCGCAGGGCAGACCCATATCAATGCGCTTTAAAATGGATTTATATTTTAACCAGAAACCGTCTCGTATCTGATAGGAGACAGACGTCCATGAAACAATTTCCGCAGTCACTGTTGCCTCCTGAATATCCAGCCACCACCAATTAACATATGGAACACGCCAGCCTACAAGTCGTAACGCTTCTGCTTCAGCAGCTCCTGTATTTCGGGACGCGTAGAAGATTGCATTAAAAAGGAAATCATCTCCCTTGCCTGCTTTTTCCCTCCGGCTGATCGTGCAAGCGTCACCGCCCAGGCCGAAAGGTAAGGCGGCGCGCCCTTTATCAGTGCGGCAGTTTGTATGGCCTTTGCGGCCCGTTCATAATCTGCCCCAAAAAAATAGTCGATATACCCGCACATAAACCAGAGTTCCCACATTTGCGGGTGATGCTGCACGCCTTTTTTTGCGATATAATAGGCACTGTCTGGATCATCGCCTTCAATAGACAGCAAAACCGCTCCAAAATAGTAGGGTAATGCCCATTTAGGCGAATTTTCTGTCAACAACTCAAAATAATAAATTAAATCATTGAGAGCTTCACCAGATAAGGTTTGTTTCCCATAGTAGTACGTCGTATGAAGCCAGAAGAGATCTGTCAGCAATTCCGGATCAGACGGCAATAACAGCCTCAGTATTTCTGGTTTCAGTTGAACAACGAGGCCTCCCGTGTCGTGTGCTTTCTTCGTTTCACACCACGGGCAATCGGGATTCACTTCCGTTATCCCGTATCGGATGCTGATAAATTTAAACTGACTATAAAAAATAAGAAAAAAAAGAAAAAAAAGAAAAAAAGGGGAAAACGGTCGATGGGATTGTTTCAGCATTCAGAGATATCCGAATTGAAGTTTTATAAAACCGTCAACGCCATCAACGATACACTAAAAAGAGAACAACACAGCTGCATGTAATACACGCCCAAAAATCAACTTCATATTGAAAATCCAAAAAACTACCCGGGGAAAACCGGGTAGTTTTTATTGGATAACGATATTGAACGGTTATTATATTCAGTTAGTTTGCGCAGTCATTCGTTGAATTATCCAAGTTACCCGCTTCGGTAATTTGCCATATATCATTGGTAGCTGTGTTCTTTTTAATATTACCCGTAGCAGTTGCGGTAAACGCAGAGCTGGTTGCAGCCGTGATAGCGTATGTATACCGCGGATCCCCTTTGGTAGCAAAACCGAGTCTTCCCATGTCTGTTGTATATCTGTCATACTCAGCGATGTAAGCAGATTCAGATGTACGAATTGTACCCAGATTTGTCTTTGCCTCAGACTGCTTTGCCTTGCACTGATAGTTCAAGAAGCTCGGGATAGCAAGCGCTGCCAGGATACCGATAATGGCAACAACGATCATCAGCTCGATCAGGGTAAAGCCTTTTTCCTGCATTTTTTTAACCATTTTTGACATCGTGTCCTCCTTTTAAAGAAATGATAGGTTGATACTGTTAATTTGTTTCTCGGCAATAGGTTGCCGATGCAATGAATTTAGTTTGCACCTGCCGTGCCAAAGTCACACCGCAATACAAAAAAAATGTAGTCCCTTGTTCTGAAAGAGATTTGAACACCCCTTTTCGATAAGACGGGTTACCGTTATGACGGCTACCGGACCAATAATTGTCAACACAGCGCAAAAAAATGTCACAGAACAAAAAAAAGCCGGATATCTTTGAGCAGATAGGACACCCACAGATATCCGGCGTCATGAGACTATTTTTTTTTGGGCGTAGCCTGTTTTTTAGAAGCGGTCTGCTTTTTAGACACAGCCTTCTTTTTAGGCGCAGCCCGCTTTTTAGACACAGACGGTGAAACCATTAACCGGTCCCTGTTCGCATTTAAAATTTTCGGTCCGATGCCTTTTACGGCTGTCAAATCATCCACCTTTTTAAAAGCCCCCACATTGGTGCGATACTGAACGATTCTCTCCGCCAGTTTTTCCCCCACATATTTCAGTTCTGCGAGGGTTTCCACGGATGCCGTGTTCAAATCAATTTTGGCGCCTTCCGCTGCAAATGAACTCGCTGAAAAGAGCACCAGCATCATCAAAACGGCTGCACATGCATAAAACCTGACCAAAACAACTCGCTTTTTCATACGTACCCCCTTCTCTACATGCGTTCATATAAAAGACAGAGCAACACTGACTGAATAAATACATATCTATATCATTCGCGAAGAATTTGCAATCAAAAACCAGATTTCTTTGCACTTGTATCATATTTCCGAAAACACACTAAACATCCGCAGAAACCTGGCATCGACATCCGAAGTCTTCACTGTACCGTATTCATTTTCAATCTGCCCAACCGCATCAGCAAGCCAGGACAAAAACGCGGTCTGTCTTTCTTCATCACCTGAAAAAGCCTGTTTACAATGCAGCCATTCCCGTACCTCATCCACCAGAACCGGAGACACAGACCGCGGCACCCCGGCACCTTGCCAAAAATAGTCAAATGCCGTTGTTGCCTCCCGGGAATACAGGGCGCGCTGATCGCCTTCTTTGCCTATTTTTTTGAGGGCCCACAAGGTAAAAAAGACCTCCATTGCTGAAATGTCACGCTTTTGAATCCAGTCCGTCCGCGTCACGATACAAGAGAGCACCGTATCTAAAGCGATGAGCGTCTCAAGACAGCGTTTTGCTGCATTTGCGTCGCTGACCGACGCGAACGCCCTGTAAAAACTGTCAACCGTGGCATCTGTATCAAACCACTGCGGCCGATCGAGCAGAAGCCCGCCTAACACCCCCATTCCCTGTTCGCCCCAGAACCGCAGCGGCAGCTTGTTTTTCCGGAACCAGCTTTGGTTCACCCAGACCTCAGCGTCCTTTTTCAGCGCATAGACACGGCTGTTACCTGCTCGAAACAAATCTTTCAGGGATACGGCTGCCAGCATGGCCTGAACCGATCGTTCAGAAAAATCCGTGTTGCCGGAAGCTTCCAGCAGCACCTCGATTCCCAGGCGTATCATGCTGGCCGCACGACTCACCACTGCAGCAACCGCATCTTTCCCTTTCACCTGAAAGCCGTCAGCGCTGATCAATTGATTGCACAGGGCAGCAAATTCAGGCGCAAAGGTTTCTTTCAACGCAACCGGCAATTGGGCAATCAACGCCGCCCCGCCGTCTTGCGTCTCTTCAAGCAGTCGGGCAGCAAGTCTGGATATCCCTGCCGTATCTGCCGTATCACGTGACCAGTTTTTCCCCAGCACCACGTCTGTCAGACGACTCAGGGGAATCGGCTGATAGATGCCCACCGCCTCTTCTGGCGCCATAAAGCCTTTTTCAGACAGCCGGACACACCGCTTTCGATACGCCTCTTCCTCGATTTCCGCATCCAGAAGCCCGGTACTTTCAAACAACAGCTGCTGATAGCGGACATGATCTGCTTCGGCCAGCAGTTTAAGCAGGGAAACAACCGTATCCGCCCACGGTGCACCGGGTATGGAATCATCGTCGTTATCCACGGTATTCATATCCGGCGTGAGGATCTTGAAATAGAGGATATCATCAAAAGAGATATAGTCGCTGTCAATGGTTGACAAAGGCTCATCATGCTCGCGCACCCGCACGTGAACATGACGGCTGAGAAACAACACCAGTTCATCCTGGGGTGAATCCAGCAGCCAGTCTATCAACCGCTGGGGATCGGCCTCCAGAAATCGCTCAAGCCATTCAATATAAATAAGCGATGCCCACCGATCCCGTATCCAGACTTCATAATCAAGCAGGTACTCCCACTGCCGGTTCGCCGCCAACGACAGCAGCGGCAGACAATCGGCCAGGCCAATATCATGCAGCAGCAGATGCAGTTCAGATGCCGGAAACGAGTGGACCAGGGCCCGCGGCTGAGAAAATGCCAGAATCGCGTCCACCACGTCTCCGGCATCCATGTTTTGAATCTGAACGCGTGCGTCATGCAGCACCTGCAATCTTTTTTCATGCTGCTTCGCAATGATGATATCTGCTTTGGATTGCTCAGAAAAGTCGTTCATGGATACGTCCTTTTGACAACTTTATATCGTGTCCGGAGCACACGCACCCTGCTGCGGCACAGTTTAAAACGGATTCACATGGGAAACACACAAAAACAGAGGGGTGGCAGTTCAACAGCGGAGAGCGGACGCCTCATCATCCTATTGCCTTCCACACACGCGGCGGATGAGCATCAGCCCCGGAATGGCGATCAGCGTGCAACCTGTAAAAAAGGCGGGCCATCCCACCGTGTCGGCCAGATACCCCGTGGGCGCGGATGCCAGTACCCGGGGCACGCCCATGAGACTGCTCAAGAGCGCATACTGGGTTGCGGTAAAGCGCTTATCCGTAATGCTGGCCATAAACGCCACATAGGCGGCTGTCCCCATGCCGCCGGTCAGGTTTTCAAATCCAATGACCAGCGCCAGCAGGGTCAGATTGTGGCCGCATACGGCAAGCAGGGCAAAGCCAGCTGTGGAAACAGCCTGGAGTACACCGAAAAAGAAAAGACTGCGCCGGATCCCAAGGCGCACCATGAGAATACCGCCCAAGGTACCGCCGCCAAGCACGGCCCAGAACCCGCACAACTTTACAATCGCACCGATCTCTGTTTTGGAAAACCCCATATCCAGATAAAACGGCGTGGTCATGGCACTGGCCATACTGTCCCCAAGCTTATATAAAAGGATGAACGCCAAAATGCTAAGGGCGCCCGGTCGTGCGAAATATTCAAGCAACGGGGCCAGCACCGCATCCTTCACTGTTTTAGGAGTTCCTGAAAACACCGGCGGTTCCGGCGCAAACAAGGTGGTCAGCATGCCGGGGATCAGACAGCCTGCCATAATAACATAGACCCATTTAAAGTGCAGGTGATCAGCCAGGATGAGCCCGCCGCCTGAAGCCAGCAGCATGCCGCATCGGTATCCATTTATATATAAGGACGCCCCCAGACCCAGCTCTTCATCCGGAAGGTCTTCACGGCGATACGCATCCACCACAATATCCTGTGAAGCGCTGAAGAAGGTGACCAGAAGCGCAGCCCCTGCCAGGCAGGCAGGACAGGCACCAGGCGACATGAAGCCCAGAAGGATCAAGGAACCGGCCAGGGACGTCTGGGCCACCCAAAGCCATCCGCGCCGCCGACCCAAAAAGGGAAGGGTAAACCGGTCCAGCATCGGGGCCCAGAGAAATTTCAGGGTATACGGGAGCCCCACCAGTGCCATGAGCCCGATAGTGGACAGATCAACCCCGGCTTCCCGCATCCAGGCCTGAAGCACGGTAAGGGTAAGAAGCAGGGGCAGGCCGCAGGAAAACCCCATGATAAAGGCCACCAGCATGCGCGGCGAGCAGACCACCAGCCAGAGCGGCCGGGTATGGGCAGTGTTACGCGCCATACCGCGCCCGAATCAGGGTATCCATGGACCATTTGGGCACATGATGCTGCCCTTCAGCATCCCGGTAATACTTTATTCCGCCGTCTGCGCCCACCGGCTCGATCACGGGAAATTCTTTAGGATATCCCAACGCCAGCACCAGACAGCAGGTTTCGGTCTCAGAAAGGTCAAACAGCCGCCCCACCTGTTTGGGATTAAAGGAGCCGATCATGCATCCGGCAATGCCGTTTTCCCGGGCCCCCAGGAGCAGGGTCTGGGCAGCAATACCGGTATCCCAGTCCACAAACCGACCCCGTTTTCCTTCACAGCAGATGGCCACATACGCGGCAGGACGCGACCCTTTTTCCGGGCCTTTCCAGTCTTTCAGGTAAGCAGCCCAGCCCAGCAGGTGAAACAAGTGTTCGTTCAGTCCGGGATCTGTTGACAACACATACCGGAGGGGCTGAAGGTTTCCGGCAGACGGGCACAGCCGCACCAGGCTGACCAGGTCTTCAAGAACCGCCAGCGGGATCCTGCGATCTTCTTCAAACCGCCGGCAGCTCCGGCTGGCCGATACCAATTCCTTGAGCGTCATCAGTGGCAGCCTCCCTTGCAGTCAAACGGGGCCCACTTGGGCATATTCTGATCCAGCCATTTCAGCACCTTGTCAAACTCATCCGTAACTTCCTGCAGGGCTTTACCCCGATGACTGATCTGATTTTTTTCTTCCGGTGACAGCTCGGAAAAGGTTTTATTCAGTGCCGGGTAATAAAAAATCGGATCATACCCGAACCCACCATTTCCGCTGGGCGCGGTGGCCAACTCGCCTTCACAGCGCCCTTCATACGTCAGGGCCGGACCTGTGGGCACGGCAATGGAAATCACGCATTCAAATGCGGCCTTCCGGTTTTCCACACCGTCCATTTCGCTGAGCAACCGTTCCACGCGGTCTGCATCTGTTTTGGCATCCGGCGCCCCGTAACGGGCCGAATGTACCCCCGGCCGCCCGTTCAGGGCATCCACGCACAGCCCGGAATCATCGGCAAGAGCTGCCATACCAAGCACCCGCGCTGTAAAACTCGCCTTTTTGTAGGCATTGTCGTCAAACGTCTCCCCATCTTCCACAACCTCTGGGATCGGACCGAAATCATCCAGGTTTTTGATATCCACCGGAAAATCCTTGAGCAGGGCCCGCATTTCTTCTGTTTTCCCCTTGTTCCGGGTTGCCAGTACCAATGTCATCCGTTTGGTTGTATCCGTCATCCGTTGTGCTTCCTTTCATGCTATCTACCGCCCTTGATCATCCCGTCTGTCAGGAGCACACTATACTGGCTGCTTGATTGATTGTAAAGCCATCTGTCCGAAACCGAGCCTGCCGTTATTTCAGCCACTTCCCTATACCAAAAACCCTTTACAGTCGATTCACGGCTGATATATAGAGTCTTAAGCAAAACAAACAGCGTCGCGTACACAGTGATGTATTTAAATTTTATCAATTTCAGAAAGTTAGGATGGTATCATGCACAAACTATTGAATGGGCAGCCCGGCGATACCGCAATCATGCTGGGTAACGAAGCCATTGCCAGAGGGGCGCTTGAAGCGGGTGTGGCGTTTGCGTCCACCTACCCTGGAACCCCCTCATCAGAACTGGCCCTGAACCTGTTTCAGATATCCCAGGAAACCGATCTCTATTTCGAGTATTCGATCAACGAAAAAGTCGCTCTTGAGGTTTCTGCAGCGGCTGCCAATGCCGGCGTGCGCAGCCTGTGCATGATGAAGCACGTGGGCGTCAACGTCGCGGCAGACGTGCTCATGACGCTGGCTTATATCGGCGTCAAAGGCGGTCTGGTCCTGCTTACGGCAGATGATCCATTCATGTTTTCCAGCCAGAACGAGCAGGATAACCGGTATTATGGAAAACTGGCCGGCCTTCCCGTGGTGGAGCCCTCTTCGGTTGAAGAAGCCAAATCCATGATGACATACGCATTTGAGCTTTCCGAAAAACTCCAGGAACCCGTTATTTTCCGGACCACAACACGAATCAACCATTCCACGGACACCGTCAGCCTGGGTGAGCTGGCCCCGCGCAACCCCAAGGGAGACTTTCAGAAAGATCCCATGCGTTATGTCTGCGTGCCTGCGGTTTCCCGCCAGCTCCATGTGAAACTGCTAAAAAACCTGGCAGACGCCGAAGCACTCTCAGAAATCTCACCGCTCAATATCCAGACCGGCGACGGCCCGTTTGGCATCATCTGCAATGGTATCAGCTATGCTTACGCCCTTGATGCGGTTAAAGATCTGGGCATTGAAGATACGGCGGCAATCCTTCGCATCGGCTTTTCCAACCCCCTGCCCAGAAAAAAGATTCAGGCGTTTTTAAAAGACCGAACAGCTGCGCTTATCATCGAAGAAGGTGAGCCGTTCATGGAAGAGGCGGTCAAGGCCATTGCCCAGGAAGCCGGTCTGACACTCTCCATTGCCGGCAAGCGGGAGGATCTTTTCTCACGGCTCTATGAATATGATCCGGCCATGGTCAGAAACACCATCGCAGCCTATTTTGATATCCCCCATACGCCCAATGAACCGGTTGACTGCTCGGATTTCCCGGCCATCCCCAACCGTCCGCCCAACTTGTGTGCCGGGTGCTCGCATCGGGCCACCTTTTATGTGGTGAAAAAAGCCACCGAAGGCATGAATGTCATGCATCCGTCTGATATCGGCTGTTACACCTTAGGGTTCCTGCCGCCGCTGGGCATGGGTGATTTTGTCCTGTGCATGGGCGCATCCACGGGTACGTCCTGTGGGTTTTCCAAGGTAACGGACAAAAAAGTGGTCGCTTATGTAGGGGATTCCACTTTTTTTCATTCCGCCATGTCCGGCCTGATCAACGCGGTCTTCAACAACCACAACCTGACCCTGATCATCCTGGACAACCGGACCACGGCCATGACCGGCCATCAGCCCAACCCGGGTGTAGACATGACCGAACTGAACCTGCCCGGTTACCATTCAGTGGATATCGAAGCCGTGGTCAAAGCCATCGGCGTTCCCCATGTCTGTGTGATCAAGCCCTACAATATCAAAAAGAGCATCAAGGCCGTACGGGAAGCGGTGGAATTTGACGGGGTATCGGTCGTCATTGCCAAGGAAAAATGCGTGCTGTACGCGAAAAGTCTCAAACAGCTCCGCGGCAAGGTCTTCACCATCAATGACAAATGCAAGAATCACCGGGACTGCATCAACGAGCTGGCCTGCCCGGCGTTTTACGTGGAAAACGGCCGTGTGCAGATCAACCCGGATCTCTGCGTGGGCTGTTCCATCTGTGCACAAATCTGCCCGGAACATGCCATTTCACCCCTGAAAAACTAACCCATCGCAAGCCGGCCGTACATGGGCTGGATAAGGATAAAATAGCTATGGATACCAAACGACTGATCATCGTCGCAGTAGGCGGGCAGGGTAACCTGCTGGCATCCCGAATTCTCTGCGAGGCCGCCCTGCTTTCAGGCGTGCCAGTACATATGAGTGAAATCCACGGCATGGCCCAGCGTGGCGGCGTCGTGGAATCGGCCATTGTGTTCGGAGATGCGAAAAGCACCATTATTTCAGATGGGGAAGCGGATCTGTTTGTGAGTTTCGAACCCTCTGAAGCCCTGCGCGCGCTTAACAAATGCAGCAAAGAGACCGTCGCCATCACCAACTTAGAACCCCTGCCCCCCTTTACGGTCGGTATCGGCAAAGGGGTCTACCCGGATATTGATGAGATGAAATCTCTGCTGGCTGAACGGACAAAAAAACTGATTGCCTTTGATGCCACCGGTCTTGCCAAGGAAGCCGGAAATGTCATGGCCCTCAACATGGTGCTTGTCGGGGCCCTGATTCAGACGGCAATCCTGCCGATTTCAGCGGACAGTGTCCGGGAAGCCATCCGCAAAGGGATGAAGCCCGCACTGGTTGACATGAACCTGAAAGCGTTTAATCTTGGATTTGATGCTGCGGAAAAAATGGCAACTTAACTGAAAACAGGGGCGGACACGGACATGGCAACGTCAGTTGCCCATGTCTGCCCCTTTAACACCACTGGATTTAAATTCAATCAAGCGCTCCCGCTGGCAATCTCCGCCGCCACCCGATCCGCCGCAGCCACCGGATCATCCGCATTTCGGATGGGCCGCCCAATCACAAGGTAGTCTGCGCCATTGGCCACGGCTTCAGCAGGTGTCAGCACCCTGGCCTGATCATCCGTGCCCACGCCTTCCCACGCCGGCCGAATACCCGGCGTCATCGCCAGAAAGCCCGCTGGCGCCTCCCGCTTAATCCCCGGTGCTTCATGCCCGGAACAGATCACGCCGCTGCACCCGGCGGCCATGGCTTGCCGCGCGCGTTTTGTCACCAGCGCGTTCACATCATCCGCATAGGGAGAGGCAAAGCCTGCCACGGAAAGATCCCTTTCATGGATACTGGTCAGCACCGTAACCCCCAGGATACCGATCCGGCCCTGGGCATGGCTTACCGCTGCCGCCAGCATGGCCGTCTGCTCGCCGCAATGCACCGTGATAAAATCGGCCCCCAGACCTGCGGCCCGGGATACAGCCTTTCCCACAGTTGCCGGGATATCGTGCAGTTTTAGATCCAGAAAAATGTTTGCATCTGTCCGTTTCCGGATCCATCGCACCATGTCCGGTCCGGCTTCGATAAACAGCTCCAGCCCCACCTTGAACATGCCCACATGCCCGTCCAGCAACTCAACCAGCTGTTCGGCGGCCTCCCTTGTCGGCACGTCCAGAGGGAATACAATCCTGTCATGACCGCTGCCTGCCATACTGTCTCCTGTTTCCTCTTATTCATACTGGGTTTCGATCCACCGCCGGTATTCACCGCTTTGCACCCGATCCACCCACTCCGGATGGGCAACATACCAGTCAAGGGTCTTTTCGATGCCGCTTGAAAACGATTCTAATGGCGTCCACCCCAATTCGTTTTTAATTTTGGACGCATCAATGGCATACCGCTGATCATGACCGGGCCTGTCTTTGACAAACCGGATCAGGTCCCGTCTTGGCGCCCCGCCGGATCTTCCCAGCCGCCGATCCAGGGCATCACAAATGGTCTCCACCACCTGGAGATTCGGAATTTCACAGTTACCACCGATGTTGTAGACTTCTCCTTCCCTCCCTTCCTGCAGAATCCGGTAGATCGCATGACAGTGGTCGGTCACATACAACCAGTCCCGGATATTTTTGCCATCTCCGTACACCGGCAGCGGCTTTCCTTCCATGGCATTGAGCAGCATCAGGGGGATCAGCTTTTCCGGGAACTGGTAAGGGCCGTAATTATTGGAACAGTTGGAGATGGTGTACGGCAGTCCGTAAGTATGCCCGTATGCCCTGACAAAATGATCTGATGACGCTTTGGATGCCGAATACGGGCTGTTGGGCTGATAGGGCGTGGTTTCCGTAAAAAAGCCAGTTGGGCCAAGGGATCCATAGACCTCGTCCGTGCTCACATGATGGAATCTTCGGATCTGATCCCCCTGTGCCCGGGCCGCTTCGAGAAGCGAAAAAGTCCCCACCACGTTCGACGTCACAAACGCGGCAGGCCCGGTAATGGAACGGTCCACATGGGACTCTGCCGCAAAATGACACACGGTATCCACCCGGTATTCACGGATGATCCGCATCATTTCATTCCGATCAATGATATCAACGGTTTCAAGCCGGTACCGGTCTGAATAGGTTTCGGTAATATCTGCGAGACTCTCCGGATTTCCAGCATAGGTCAGTTTATCCACATTCACCACCCTGCCCGAAAAACCGGCGGTTTCAAACAGGTACCGGATAAAGTTAGCCCCGATAAATCCACAGCCGCCGGTGACCAGAATCGATTCCATACCTTCTCTCCTTCTACGATTGACACCCCGTCTGAACACCCCTTGTCCCTGACGTATTTCTCAGAATCTGATGCTCTATGCATATAGCATACCTCAGATTCAAGATCCATCATTATGTCCGCGTGCCCATCCGGTGGTTTTACCCTACAGGAAACTTTGCTATTGAAGTAATGCATCATCCAATGGTATATAGTAAAATTTACAAATAATTAAAGGTTGTTTTATTTCACAAGCTATGAATCCTAATTCAAAATACCATGTTGTATCCGGCGCTTACCACATCGCGACCCGGCGGGACATCACACTTGAAGCGTTTCTGGGAACCTGCGTCGGTGTTGCCATTTCAGACCCGGTTAACGGCGTGGGCGGTCTCATCCACCTGCTGCTACCGGAACCAGTCTCACAGACATCCATTGATACCCCTGAAAAATATGCATCCACAGGGCTTCCCATTTTTATCCAGGCGCTCCTTGATTCAGGGGCTGAAACAAAGAACATGACCGCCACAGTGGCTGGCGGCGCCCTTATCCGGCCAATCAGCAGGCAGGATATCTACCTGAATATTGGTGGGCGCACGGCCGAAGTGGCCCTCAATCTACTTCAGTCGGTCGGCATTCACGTTGAAACGGCTGAAACCGGCGGCTTCACTACCTCCTGCCTGGAACTGGACCTGTCAACATTCGATACCCGTATCCTTCCCAGTTTTGATGAGACAGAAACCCGCAGCCTTTCCTTTACACCGCCCACAGCTGATGAAATTAGAACCGCAGTGGAACGGCTCTCTCCGATCCCCCAGTCGGTCCTTTGCATCATGAACATGCTGGATGAGGACCGTTTCAACTTCACTGAAATTGCCGATGAAGCCCGAAAAGACCAGGTCATCACAGCAAAAACCCTTCACCTATGCAACACGGCCATTTTTTCCTGCAGACGCAGAATCGATTCCCTGGATGACGCGCTGATACTGCTCGGTCAGGACGCATTCTACAAACTTATCATTTCTGCCTTTATTAACCGTTTTTTTGAGCAGTCCGATGCCGGCTACTCCCTGTGTAAGGGCGGCCTGTATCATCATGCAATCGGAACCGCCCTGATCGCGGAGAAGCTGTCCGAGTTTACCCAGACCATTTCCCCTGCAACCGCGTATACTGCTGGATTAATTCACAATATCGGTATGGTCGTACTCGATCAGTACATGGCAAACGCGTTTCCCTTATTTTACCGGGGGCTTCAAAAGAAAGACAGCAATATTCTGTCTGTTGAAAAGGAGATACTGGGGGTCCACCACTGTGAGGTAGGGGCCATGCTCTGCAGCCTTTGGGGATTTCCAGACAACCTGACCCGAGTTATCGCCTGTCATCATACGCCGGACGCGGCTCCATCCCATACGGATCTGATCTCCATCGTCTCTATTTCGGATTTTCTGATGACTCAATTTCACACCGTTCAGGAGCTATCGCCCCTGTCCCTGGGCGATCTTGAGCATCAGCTCAGTTATATCGGTTTTTCACTGGATCGTTTAGTCGAGCTCATCGATATGATACCGATCCAGTTTTTTGGAAATACACAACGCGAGCCGGTCCGATTGGCTTAGCCCTGAAAGCTCAAAAGAAACAGCTATTCTGACGGAGTTTAACGTCATGGGACTCTCATCAGCACAGCAGGCCCAACTCAAAGCCTTGCCTGGAATTGACCAGCTTCTGCTCCGCATTGAAAAGGCCCGTCCGGATACAGATATCCCCAAAAGTATCCGTCTGGCCGCCGCCCGAAAGGCCGTGGATACGGCCCGGCAACAGATTCTCACCGAAACTTGCCCAGAGACAGTTCTGGATCCTGAATCCCTTGTCACCCGCGGATGCCAAATCCTTGATGACATGATGCGTCCCAACCTGAGACGGGTGATCAATGCTACCGGCGTGGTGGTGCATACCAACCTGGGCCGTTCCCTGCTTCCGGAAACGGCCATGGATCATATCCGGGCCATTGGCAGGCGGTATTCAAATCTGGAGTTCGATCTTTCGTCCGGGAAACGGGGCCTCCGGTATACGGCGGTTGAAGATCTGCTGTGCGAGCTCACCGGCGCAGATGCGGCCATAGTGGTGAACAACAATGCTGCAGCCGTGCTCCTTTCCCTTGAAACCCTTGCAAAAGGCCGAGACGTCATTGTTTCCCGCGGTGAGCTGGTCGAAATCGGTGGATCGTTCCGAATTCCGGATGTCATGACTCGAAGCGGCTGTACGCTCAGAGAAGTCGGCACCACCAACCGCACCCATCTCCAGGATTACGCAGCCGCTATCCATGCATCTACCGGGCTGCTGCTCAAAGTACACACCAGTAATTTCAGCGTGGTCGGTTTCACAAAAGCAGTCACCCTGGAGGCGCTGGTCGGTCTGGGAAAAGAAACCGGACTACCTGTCATGGAGGATCTGGGAAGCGGCACCCTGATCGATTTTTCCCGGTACGGTCTGGTCAAGGAACCCACTGTGGCAGAATCGGTGCGTGCTGGCGTAGACATTGTCACCTTTAGCGGCGACAAGCTGCTGGGCGGCCCCCAGGCCGGCATCATCCTCGGCTCCCGGAAACATATCCACGCGATCCGCAAAAACCAGATGACCCGAGCCCTGCGCATTGACAAGCTCACCCTGTCCGCCCTTGAAATGACACTACGCCTTTACCGGGATGAACCGACCGCCGTTCGATCCATTCCCACCCTGCGGATGCTGACGGTTCCCCTGCAGGAGATTGATGCCGAAGCCCGCCGCCTCCACCAGCTACTCACAGAAATTGGCGACCCGCGGCTGACAGTCTCCATCGTCGACAAACCGTCAAAGGCTGGCGGTGGCTCGCTCCCCCTTCTCGAGCTTCCCAGCAGATGTCTGAATGTGGCTGTCAGCGGCATGTCCGCCAACCGGCTTGAAGCATGGCTTCGAACCCAGGCAGATCCCCCTGTGATCGGACGCATTGACACAGATGGTTTTTTACTGGATCTCCGGACCCTCCAGCCAGAGGAGCCGGCCCTTATCCGGGATGCATTCAGATCCCTGCTTGCGCAGGTCTGAGCAGATTGACAGCGCCGGCTTGAAATTACCGGTATGATGGTTATTATTAATAGACTTTTTTATACGCCTGTTTCGAAACGTACAGCAGCTGACCTATCAGCACCCGAACAAGGCGAATATTTTAATGCCCGTTACCCGGAGCAATTGGTTCAGGGAGTATCCAACATGCCTATCTATGAATTTACCTGCCAGGATTGCGGCAGCACATTCGAAACGCTGGTGATGAAAAATGATGAACCCACGTGCAAATCCTGTGGCAGCACCAAGGTCAGCAGACTCATGTCTGCCTGCGGATTTGTCAGCAAAGGTATCGGAGCGGCTCCCGGTACGACCGAAACGGTAAAAACGTCTGCGGGAACCTCTGCCTGTTCAGGCTGTACCGCCACCAGCTGCAGCTCCTGCGGGGCATAATGGATACACATGACACGCGCGGTCGCGTATATCTGACAGGCGCCGGTCCCGGTGATCCCGGTCTGCTTACCCTCAAAGGAAAAGCCTGTATCGAGCAGGCGGATGTGGTTGTCTACGATTACCTGGCTGCCAAAAGCCTGCTCGCGTTTGCCCGACCGGATGCGGAAAAAATCTATGTGGGGAAAAAAGGCGGGGACCACACCCTTTCCCAGGACGGCATTAACCAGCTGCTTGTTGACAAGGCGTCCCAAGGCCTGACCGTCACCCGTCTGAAGGGGGGTGACCCGTTTATCTTTGGCCGCGGCGGTGAAGAGATCGAAATCCTGGTAAAGGCCGGTATTCCCTTTGAAGTCGTTCCCGGCGTCACTTCTCCCATTGCTGCGGCTGCGTATGCAGGGATCCCCCTCACCCACCGGCAATACACCGCCACGGTTGCCTTTGTCACTGGCCATGAGCGACCCGATAAGGAGACCTCGAACATCGACTGGGATGCCCTCGTCGGTATGGGCACGCTGGTGTTCCTGATGGGCGTCAAGAACCTCCCGAATATCCAGACAGAACTCCTCAAACGCGGCAAAAAAAGTGACACGCCGGTTGCGCTGATCCAGTGGGGAACCACCACGCGGCAGCGCACAGTGACCGGCACCCTGGACACGATTGTTGATGATGTAAAGGCGGCAGGACTCACATCGCCTGCCATCATCCTTATCGGTGAAGTGGTGAATCTGCGGGACAGCATGTCCTGGTTTGAAAACCGCCCGTTATTCGGCAAACGGATCCTGGTCACCCGGTCCCGGCATCAGGCCAGTGATCTGGTGACCCGGCTGGCCGCCCTGGGGGCGGAATGCATCGAGGCGCCGACCATCGACGTGGTTCCCATCGCCGACATGGCTCCGTTAGACACGGCCATCCACGGGCTTTCAGACTATTCCTGGATCGTCTTTACCAGCGTCAATGGCGTGGATATGTTTTTCAGCCGGTTAACAGCACTGGGATTCGATGTTCGCCAGCTCCACCATATCAATACCGCCTGCATCGGTCCTTCCACCGCAAACCAACTGAAAAAGTACGGCCTGAAAAGCGACATCATCCCCCAGAGCTACCGGGCTGAATCCGTGGTGGAGGCGTTCAGGGACCAGGCGGTTTCAGGAGCAAACATCCTGATTCCACGCGCCCGGGAAGCCCGCCCGGTCCTGCCCGTGGAACTCAGGGCACTGGGCGCCCATGTAGATGAGGTGCCTGTATATGAAACACGCATAGCAGACGCCAGCAAAGAAACGCTTGCCCAGGCCCTGGAAGCGGGCGACGTGGATCTGGTAACCTTTACCAGCTCGTCCACCGCCACAAATTTTATGACCCTGATTCCGGACGCGTTTTCTGAAGATACAGACCGGCTGCCCGCCTTTGCATCCATCGGTCCCATTACAACCGAAACCGCAGAAAAGCTGGGGCTTTCGGTTGCGGTCACTGCAGAGACCTACACCATCCCGGGTCTGGTGGATGCCATCATCCGCTATTTTTCCGAGTCAAACATCCGCTGAGTGCCACACAGCGCTCAGAAGGTGTTTTACTTCAATCCCTGTCAGCCTGCGGTTGGCTCGCTAAACCGTTCCTGAACATAGTCACTCAGCTCTTCGAGCAAACGCATCTGTTCATCATCCAGCGCAACATCGTCGCTGGCAAGCACTGCGTCTATCTCATCCATGGCTGTTGCCGGGGTGCGCCGATGATCTCCCCGATAATCCACCAGCGGATCTGTCGCTTCATCCGGATTCACGCGCTTCATATACGCGGTATACGCATCAGCCAGCACACCTTCAGCCAGTCCCTTGTCATTTCTGAATAATGCCCGGGTGGCAAGCTCCCGGGTATAGGGGCGAGGGTAGCGAGACAGCAGGGCCAGCTTTTCTTCGGTTGTACTTTTATGGAACTGCCGGTTCAGCTGGTCTTCTTCTTTTGACAAAAATCCATTCTGGTACAATGCCGCGTCCGGATCCAGGTTCGGAATCTCCGGATACCGAAACTCCCGATAATAGCTGACAATATCGTAAAACACATCCGCATGTGTCTTCAACCAGTCCAGATTCGCTGTGCATCGGGCGGTCTGCTGCGGATTCAGCTTTGACCAGTACCGGTCATAGGGGGGCAGCAGAATCGGCGGTTCTCCGAATCGTTTCCGGATCACGCGGGTGGTGTCAGGCACAGATTCAGGGGATGTCTCCTGAAGAACGTCCGTATCCAATCGCAGCCAGAGCGTCTGGTTTTTATACGCCCTTGAGGTGCCGATCCCGAGCACAGGCGTCCGGTACCCCTGTTCGAAACCGAACGTCGGTGCCACCGCCACTCCCAGCGGATGCATGCCTGCTGCGGTTTCCCAGTGAACCGGGAGCTGTTTATCCACCCGGGCCTTATCAGTCTTTTTATCAAAATAGCCGAGCATATACTCCCATACGGCCCGGTTTTCCCGAAGTTTTCGTGCCAGAGCCAGCGTGATTTCCACATCCACCATGGCATCATGGGAACGGCCGCTGAAAAGCCTGTTGGCGACATTCAGGTCTTCGAGTTTCAGAGAGCCCTTCCCGTCGGCGTCCACAGGCCAGTTGAGCCCGTCTGACGCCTGAAACCGGTACAGGGCGGTCACGGGCAGGAGATCCATACGTCCGCATCCGCTCGCGTATTGATGCGTATACGGTGTCAGCAGGTTCCGGTGAAAGGAAAACCGCAGAAACGTATCGTCAAACCCCAGGGTATTGTACCCCAGGCTGATGGTACCGGGCTGGTTCATGGCGTCATGAATCCGCCGAATTCCTTCCAGTTCGGTCACCCCTTCCGCGAGACCGGTTTTGATATCGATTCGATGGGTGATGGTTGCAAAGGGGGATGGGATCACATCCGGCCGCAGCTGAAAGCGGATCTCCATTCGTTCAACGGGATTCAACGCCGGGTCCGTACGGATGGCCGCAAACTGAAGCACCTGATCAAAGGATTTGCTCAAGCCGGATGTCTCCAGATCATAAAACAGAAACGACCCTATTTCCATTGCGCGATCACCTCTCACATCTGCGGTTCAAATTTCAATAATCTAACAGATACGGTGCAGAAAAGTCCACATCAGGGTTGAAATCAAGGAAAAACCTATTTACAAACTGCAAGCCATTCGATATAAATTTTCTTTAAACTGAGACAAGTTAAGCATTTAAAAGCTATAAATAATCTGACAAGGAGTTCCTGATGGCTAAAGAGAACGCACCCAAATCAGCGCCCAAGAAGAAAAAAACGACCCAGAAAAAGGCGGCTCCCAAAAAAACTGCGGCCAAAAAGACCGCAGCCAAAAAAAACACGACCCAGAAAAAAACAACCGCAGCCAAAACTAAAAAAACAGCCAAAAGTGATCGTATTCTGCTCAGAGCGTTTGACAAACAGGCCCCAGAGACACTGTATACACCTGAGCCGATTCAGAACGACGCTGATTTTACAGCCCCCCCATTCAAGGCATCCGATGCTGAGAATGATGCCATCAGGCCTTTTCTTGACAAAAAATTCGACATGACCCTCACCGCTGAGGAAGCAGCCAAGGTCCAGGAAATTCTTGCGTCAGCGGAAACCGTCTATCAGGAAAAACTGGCAGCCATCGCGGAAGCGAAGCAGAAGGCTGAGGAAGAAGCCAGGATAAAAGCTGAGGAAGAAGCCAAGAAAAAGGCCGAAGAGGAAGCCAGGATAAAAGCTGAGGAAGAAGCCAAGAAAAAGGCCGAAGAAGAAGAAGAAGCCAAGAAAAAGGCCGAAGAGGAAGCCAGGATAAAGGCTGAGGAAGAAGCCAAGAAAAAGGCCGAAGAAGAAGCCAGGATAAAGGCTGAGGAAGAAGCCAAGGAGAAGTCCGCCATAAATAAACCACTGGTGATGACCATTGGTGGTTTCTGTCTCCTCGTCATTGTACTGTTCGGATCCAGCGCATACAATACCGGCAATTATTATGTCAAACCGACGAATTCCGGAATTGAAATCTGGAAAGGTGAATTTTCTCCCCTTGGAGAAAGGCTGCTTGTCAAACTTCCCGGCCTCCATGCACCTGAATCCATCAAGGCCGTCTACAAAAAACGCGAAGTGCTTCCTGTCGTGTTCAATTATTTCATGGCTCAGGTGGACGAGCTTAAACAGTCACAGGGGATTCCCGATTTTGTCAAAATGGAATCCCTTCTCAATACGGCGGCTGCATACGCGACTTCAGAAGAAGAACGCCAGGCCGTTGCAAAAGATCTTGAATCAATTCAATCGATCATCACTCAGTTTAAAGCGGCTGCGACTGAAGCAGCTGAAGTAAGTGAAGCCGTGTCTGTACCGGTTTCAGAAGCACCTGAAGCTGACGCCTCTGCTGGAAACACGCCCGCAGGAACAGCTGCCCATGAAGAAGCGGCAGCCGCAGAACCCCATCATGCAGATAAAGCCCCTGAGGAAACAACAGCTGGGCATCACTGATCCGCTTCTCTGGAAAAAACATGAGCACGCACAAAAGCGGCTTCAGGCAGACGCCTGGAGCCGCTTTTGCATCTCTTCATCCGTAAAGGTGACAGGCAGCCCAGTGTCCGTCTACCACGGGTTTCAATTCAGGAACAACATGCGTGCACAGATCCATGCACGCTGAACAGCGCGGGTGAAACCGGCATCCGGATGGCGGATAGGCAGGCGATGCCGCTTCACCGGAAAGCACACGGCGCTTTTCATTGACCTGTTTTCCCGGAACCGGAACTGCGTCGAGCAATGCAACGGTATACGGGTGTTTGGCATCACCGATCACCGACGCGTTTTCCCCCAGCTCGACCACCTGCCCCAGATACATGACCGCTACGCGGTCCGCAAGACTGCTCACCACACTGACGTCATGGGAAATAAACAGATAAGACAGCCCCCGCTGATCCTGCAAATCAAGCAGCAGATTCAACACCTGAGCCTGTACAGAAACATCCAGCGCACTGACCGCCTCATCACAGATCAGACACAACGGATCCAGGGCCAATGCCCGGGCAATACTGATTCGCTGCCGCTGGCCGCCGGAAAAGGCATGGGGATACCGATGAAGGACATTTTCGGAAATCCCCACATCAGAAAGCAGTTTCAAGGCAAACGGCACGCGATCCCGGGTATTCACGATTCCGTGATACACCGCTGCTTCGGTCAGGATATCCAGCACGCTCATGCGGGGATTTAACGATCCCATGGGATCCTGAAACACCATCTGCATCTGACGCTGCAACCGACTCCGTTTTATCCCACGACGGGCGTGCACATCTTCACCCAGAAAACGGACATGGCCCAAAGACGGCCGCTCCAGACCGATCATACACCGTGCAAGGGTGGATTTCCCGCATCCGGACTCTCCCACCACACCGAGCGTCTCACCTTCATATAAAGATAGAAAAACCCGGTCCACCGCCTGAATGCGACGGATCGTCCGACCGAAAATACCGCCCCGTACGGGAAACGTCTTTGACAGGTTTTCCACCGTTATCAACGGCTCAACCGGGCGGTCAAGATTCATCCCTGTCCCCTTTCCTTTCCAGATGCGCTGTCCACTGCCGGCCCATGCAGAAAACAGGCAACGCGGTGACCGGCGGCCAGTGTCGTCATCTCCGGCGAACGAAGACGGCAGCACGGCATGGCCTCACTGCAGCGATCCCTGAACCGGCAGCCTTCAGTCCGGGCCTCAGGCCCGGGCACCTGCCCGGGAATTGCAGACAGGCGCTGTTTCCCGCATCCGAGACGGGGAATCGATGCAAGCAGCCCCTGGGTATAGGGATGGGCGGGTGATGCAAACAGGGCATCCACCGGTGCATCTTCCACAATCACGCCAGCATACATCACCAGCACCCGCTCACACATTTCCCAGACAACGCCCATATCATGGGTGATCAACAACAGTGCTGATTGTCTTTTCCGCATCCGTCTCAGCAAGGCAAAGACTTGGGCCTGGGTGGTCACATCCAGTGCCGTGGTCGGTTCATCGGCAATGATCAGTTCCGGATTTCCCAAGAGCGCCATGGCAATCATCACCCGCTGCTGCATGCCGCCGGAAAGTGCGTAGGGAAAAGCTTTCATACGCTCCACTGGATCGGGAATCCGCACGCGGGAAAGCCAGTCCACAGCCAGTTCATAGGCGGCTCTGCCCTTCAGACCCTGCTGAAAAAAAATAGCCTCCCGCAGCTGATCCCCCACCCGTTTGAGCGGAGAAAGCGCTGACAGGGGATCCTGAAATACCATCGAGAGATGCCGGCCCCGGATGCGGCGCATCTCCACGACCGGCTTTTGAAGCAGGGACTCGCCTCGAAATATCACCTCGCCGCCTTCGATCCGCCCTTCCGGGATCGGTAGCAGCCGCATGAGACTCAGGGCCGTCACCGATTTTCCGGATCCGGACTCCCCCACCAGTCCCAGAGATTCTCCGGGATTCATGGAAAAAGAGATTCGATCCACAACCGGCACCCGCTGGCGAGATTCGGTCTCAAAGGATACCGTCAGGTCGGAAACAGACAGCAGCGGAGACACAGGCGTCGCAGATGAAAGGATATTCGGCATGAGTTAACCTTATTCCAGTCTGGCATACCGCTTGGGATCAAAGGCCTGGCGCACCCCTTCGCCGATCAGGATACAGAGCATCATCACCACAAACAAGGCGAGCGAAGGATACACGATCAACCACCAGGCCCACCGATACTGCTGGGCCTGGTAGAGCAACTCGCCCCAGCTGGCTGTGGGCGCAGGCAGGCCGAACCCCAGATAGTCCAGGGCGGCAAGGGCGCCGATGGCGCCGACAAGGGAAAAGGGAAAAAACGTAATCACCGTTGTCAGAGCATTGGGCAGCACATGCCGGAACATGATCGTCCGGGTGGGCAGGCCCTGAGACCGGGCTGCCTCCACAAACGGCACCCGCCGCAGTTTGAGAAACTCCGCACGGATATAATAGGAAATCCCGATCCAGTTAAAAATACCGTAACAGATAAGGAGAAGGGAAAAACTTCTCCCCAGCACGGCCCCCATGAGAATCATCACATACAAAAAAGGCAGCGCGCTCCAGATTTCTATCAGTCGCTGACCTGCCAGATCCACCCAGCCGCCGAAATATCCTTGAACCGCACCAGCAGCCACGCCCAGACACATGGAAAAAATCACCAGAAGGAAACCAAAGCTCATGGAAATCCGCATGCCATAGACCACCCGGACCAGTACGTCCCGACCGGCACTGTCGATCCCCATAAGGTGACCTGGAGACGGCGGTGAGGGAAATCTCAGCGTATTATGCTCAAAGGCGGTCGTATACGCATCTGTACCCAGCTGCACCCGCCCGGGATCGACCGGCCCTGAAAACCGTTTCACGGCGCCAGCGGTCAGCTGGGCCTGCAGATCTCCCGGTAGCGTGTTCCATGCAGTGGTATCTGCATTTGTGCAGGTTCCGGACGGATCAAACCGGAAAACCGAAAGGCCTGCAGCCGTCTTGTCCATGACCTGGGCCACACGAATCCGAACCGAAGCCGGCGCTGTTTCACGGGGCACATACGCTGTCAACACGGCCTCCACCCGTTCTCCCTTCCGGGTCCGGAGTTCAAATACCCTGCGATCTGCAGATGCATTGGAAAATCTCAGGCCCACGGACCGCTGAAACTCAGAGGGCAGTGTTTGAAACACCGCAAAAAGGGATTCACCGCGTAAGGATCTGTCCGTTTCATGATCCGTAAATGCAGACAGATTGGCGGATCGACGAATGCGAAGTTGTGCATCCACCCGCAGGCTTGCCACACGAGGGACCGGCCGCATGACAACCCGAACCTCATCCGGTAGTGTTAAATCCGCCTCGGTCATAATTTCCTGGGGGCCATAGGGAATCAACGGAAACACCATACGATTGGACGGATCGGATCGAAACGCTTCGGATGCGGCAATGGCCTTATAGTCCGGCCGGGTGGATGCACCGCCATTAACAAAGGTCTGTTCAGGATAGAAAAAGAAAATGGGAAAATAAGCACGGCCCATATACCGAACATACAACGGGGTATCACTGCAGAAGCACTCCGCCCCCAGACTGAGCCCATACAACAGAGCAAGCAGCACAAATGCGGCAAAAGCCACCCTGGCTTCACGAAATCGCTGCAATCGTTTCCGCGTGAGCGGGTTGACGCTAAAAAGCCTCAGGTGCCGGGGTTTCGTTTCCTGACCCATCAGGACATCTCATTAAACTGAATACGCGGGTCAATGCAGACACAGGCGAAATCCGATACAATATTCCCCAGGAGCCCCAGCAGGGAACTCAAAGACAAAATTCCCATAAAAACAGGGTAATCCCGGCCCACAATGGATTCCAGACTCAACCGTCCCATTCCCGGTATCTCAAATACCTGCTCGATGATCACCGAGCCGGCAAACAAGACTGTCAATATCCCCCCAAAGCCGGTGGCAATGGGGATCAGGGCATTTCGAAACGCATGGCGACGAATGGCGCTCCCGTAACTCCCCCCCTTGGCAAGGACGCATCGGATATAGTCTTTTCCAATCTGCTCGAGCAGCGCATTTTTCATCAGGAGGGTAAGTACGGCAAAATGACCGATCATGTAACAGAGTATTGGCAGAAACATGTGAGAAACACGATCACAAATTTTCTCCCAGCCGCCCATGGCCGCATACCCGTCTGAATAAAAACCGCCGGCCGGAAACCAGTCAAACAAGCCGTCGGTCGTACCGGCAAACAGCATCTTGAGCAGCATCCCAAAGGCGAATGCGGGTATGGCATAGCCGATAAAGATGACCAAACTGCTCATCCAGTCAAACATCCGTTGATGATACAGGGCCTTTAAGATCCCCAGCGGGATACAGATCAGGTAAGAGAGCAGAAAACCGGTGACCCCGAATATCAGCGAGACCTGAAACCGGCCTGCGATCAATTCCCAGGCGGTTTTGTTCGGGAACCGGTAGGATCGCATCCGCATCCCGATGCGGTCATCTACCAGCCAGGTCCAGTACCGCTGGTAAAACGGCTTGTCAAAACCGAAATGCGCCTCAATGGCTTTTCGCTGGGCCTCACTGATCCCCACACCGCTTCCCGCAGCAGCGCCATCCGGGGATCCATACCCTTTCATCTGCTGAAGGACACGTTCCACAGGCCCGCCGGGAACAAACTGGACCAACAGAAAGCAGACAAGGGTAATGCCGATAAACGTGGGAATAATCAGCAGCAGCCGCCGTGCAAAATACGCCCAGCCGATCATCGCCCCTCCCTTTCATCAGCGGGAATACCCGCCGTGATTCCCATAAAAAAAGGGTGACTGCTGGACACAGACACCCTTTTTAACCACATACCATACGACAATAAAACACCCCATGAAGCCTGGGCGCCCTGCCGCCGGATTAACGTTTAGAGAACTGAAAGCGGGCGCGGGCACCGCGCTGGCCGTATTTCTTCCGTTCTTTGACGCGATCATCACGCGTGATAAAACCGGCCTTTTTCAGTGCATCCCGAAATTCCGGATTCGCGAGGATCAGCGCACGGGTGATGCCGTGACGAACCGCACCGGCCTGGCCCATTTTTCCCCCCCCAAGAACCGATACCTTGATATCGAAATGATCCGCAGATTCAACCAGTTCCAAGGGCTGCCGGAGCAGATCGCATGCAGCGGGCAGTTCAAAATAGTCATTTACGGGCTTGTTGTTGATGATAATTTCACCCTTGCCCGGCTTGAGCCATGTTTTGGCGATGGCGCTTTTCCGTTTACCGGTCGCATAAAATACTGTTTGATTATCCATGAGTTTTCCCGAGTCCATCCTTGCATTATCAATTCAGACCCGCGTTGCGGGTCGTAAGGGCTTGTTACTGAATCGTCAGTGGCTCCGGCTTCTGTGCGGCATGGGGGTGTTCACTCCCGGCATACACATGAAGTTTCTTGAAAAGCGTGCGGCCCAGACGATTTTTGGGCAGCATCCCTTTTACCGCTTTATAAACAAGGGCTTCCGGTTTCTTTTCAAACAATTTCTCGGCGCTGATTTCCTTGATCCCGCCAGTATAACCAGAGTGCCGGTAGTATTTCTTCTGAGACCATTTTTTACCGGTCAGTCTAATTTTGTCGGCATTGACGACAATCACCCAGTCACCGGTATCTGCATGAGGGGTAAAAAGCGGATTGAATTTCCCGCGAATCCGGGAAGCCACGACAGTGGCAAGCCGCCCCAGGGGCATGTCAGTTGCATCGACAACATACCACTTTTCTGCGTTATCCGATCGTTTGGCGCTGTAGGTATACTTTTTCACTCGTCCTTACTCCTAATCCCAATTAGACAATTTGGATCTAATAGTATGTTTCAAAATCCTTGTCAACCACAAAAAAAAACCATACAAATACACCTTCCGGTGTTTGCAGGGCAGGACGCACCGGAAATGTAGCAGGGGCTTGGTGATATGCTCCGAATCATCATCAAGGTTAATGCCTCGGAACAAAATATTTTATTATAATCTATCTAACCAGAGCGCGCAAGAAAAATTTCAGCCCTTTCCGCTCAAAACAAGGAAACACCTATGGATCATATTGAGGTGGAGGTCAAATATCATCTTGCCGATGCTGCCCGTATCCGGGAACAACTGATTTTAGCTGGTGCACAGTCTTCCGGTCGCTGGTTTGAAGAAAATATCCGATTTGATACACCAGATGCACATTTCAGAAAAAAACAGATGCTCATCCGACTGAGACGAGACAGGGACAACCGCCTGACACTCAAGCTGCCGCACACCGCAACGCACACCGCAGGCTGCAAGGCCTACCGGGAACTGGAAGTGGTTGTCAGTGATTTTTCCACCGTGCGCACCATGCTCGCCCATATGGGATTTTCCGAATACCAGGTATACGAAAAATGGCGAGAAACCCTTCAGGTCGGCACTACCCTGTTCTGTATCGACGAACTCCCCTTTGGCCTGTTTCTGGAAATTGAAGGTGACCCTGATACCATCCGTCAGTGGACCGACAGGCTGGGGCTGGACTGGCAGTGCCGGATTACCGCCAGCTATTTATCCATCTTCGAAACCCTGCGCACTGAAAAAAGCCTGCCGTTCAACCAGATCACCTTTGAGAATTTTCAGTCCACGAGCTACCGGTTTGCCGATATTTACCGGCATTTTCTAGCCGAATCCGTACCCTGAAAGCGGACAACCGACTCACCCGGAAAAGGATTAGTACACAGCACGGGATGAACCCAAATCAGACACAGGCGTTTTCTCTGCCGCACGCCTCGCACGGGAAAGTTCAAGGTGCGCCTGTAACCGTCCCTCCAGGTACCGGGCAGCGGATACCAGAAGGCGCCCTCCTTCATGTCCCCGCGTATCCGCCGCTTCCCATGCAGACTGAAACACATCACCAACAATGGACAGCTGCTCACCGGACATACGGATAAACAGCTTGCGTCGACCCACATCCACACGCACATCACCGGCGGTCATCACCTGATCAAACAGGGCCACCACATGATCCTTATGCTGGCAAAGGCTCAGGGCGTGATATTCAAGCCCGACCGCGTCACCGGCCGCCTTCATGCGATCCCGAACAGCCTGCCATTCAAAAGGCCAGGTCACCCGGGCATACCAGCCGGCTTCATAAAATGCCGGATACGCTTCCGGGGCTTCGGTGATCAGTGCGGCCTGCCAGCCGTCAATAAACGCCGTCAGCTGATCTGCCAGATCCGCCACCTGCTGCGCGGTCACATATGCCACGGTTTCTGAAACAACAATGGGGGTCCGGTTCAGCGTGATACGGGACGCAATCCATTCAATATGCGGATTATCCAGCACCACGCAGCCATTGGAATTGCGCGGCCGAATCGGTTTGTTTGTTCCATGGAGCCAAATCGCACTACCCGTCTTTTCACCGCGCAGATCCATCAGATTCGGATAATCCATGGGGAATGCCATACGTCCGTACACCGGGGACAGATACTTTTCCGGATGGCGGTCCGTAAAAAAATAAACCCCTTCAGGTGTTTTCCGGTCGCCTTCCACCTGTTTGTCCCCTGCTGCCTCACCTGTGGAACAGGGCAGTACCGCTTGCCGGATCAATGTGTTTTCTTTTTTTTCATACAGGTACAGCTCTTGCCGTGACTTATCCACAACAAGCGCATGGGGCGCAGTGTCCGGAAGCAAAATCAGGGATGCCGGCACCATCCGGGGAACACGATCCGCAACAGCAACGCCCTTCGCACCCGTGCAGAACAGACCTGCCACAGTCAGAAGGGTTAGCCAGTTGATCATCATTTCATAAAACCGCATTCACTGCCCTCCCACGGCCATGACCCGCATCATACCCGCCCCAGTCTTTGCACAACAACCCGCGTACCGATGCCCGCCCCTAACCGCTCATCTGCCCGCCCCTGATTCACCGCAATCTCAAGCCAACCGCGACTTCCGGGATAGGCGACCAGATCACCGACAGGCTTGCTGGAAAAGGTATCAGACAGGGCGTCAATACACACATCACCAATCCGGATGCAGCAGCCATCACCCGCGGTTTGGATATTCAGCAACAGGGTTTCCGGAATTGTCGTAATCAGATTTCCAAACCGGTCGATTCCCTGAACCCCCCCTTCAAAGCCGCCAGACGCCAGTTCACGTACCGAAGGGATCAGGGATGCCGTCAGATCGCCAGGCGAAAATGCCGGCCCCATATCACTCAGCGGAACGCCGGTTGCCAGGGCAGCAGCCACAGGCGCAAAAATATCTCGGCCATGAAAGGTCGCATGCACCGGATGTCGGAAATACGCAGGGTTTACAATCTCGATCACCCGGCAGACACCTGGCAGCTGCGCGATCACGCCCTCAGGAATGCCGTTATCCGGCGCCAGTACGACGGTTGTGTCCGGCCACTCTATTCCCACAATCCGCCGGTCGCCGCCCACGCCAGGGTCCACCACCACCACATGCACGGTGCCTGCGGCAAAACACGGAATCGTGGAAACCGCTGCCATCAGGGCCTCCTGGTAGGCATAAGGAGAAATTGTATGGGTGATATCCACGATCACGGTCCCAGGGGCCGCAGACAAAACAACCCCCTTCATCATGCCCACATACGGATCCTCCATGCCAAAATCCGTGATCAGCGTGATCACCCGGTTCGGGGTATTTCTGGATTCGGTTTGGTTCATGGAATGCGCACCCGTGCCAGGTCAGAACAGGGTTTGTCTGGGGATGTCAAGATGATCATAGGCGGCCGCCGGTGTTTTCCGGCCCGAAGACGTACGGATAAGCAGCCCCATCTTCAGCAGATACGGCTCCACCACATCAACCAGGGTATCGGTCTCTTCCTGAAGGGTGGCGGCAATGGCCTCAATTCCCACCGGTCCGCCGGCATAATAATCGATAATCGTCTGCAGGTATCGCCTGTCGAGCACCGTAAGGCCCAGATCATCCACGCCTTCCAGCCGGAGGGCCGCATCCACCACCTCCCGCGTCAGCCGCCCGTCTGACTTGACAATGGCGTAATCCCGGACCCGCTTCAGCAGCCGGTTGGCAATACGCGGCGTTCCCCGGGAGCGGCGAGCCAGCTCTGCCGCACCTGAGGAATCGAGGTTGGCTGACAGTAAGTCCGCAGAACGCAGCAGGATGGTTTCAAGATCAGATTCCTGATAAAAATCAAGGCTTCTGAAAATACCAAACCGGTCCCGCAGGGGCGCAGACAGGAGCCCCACACGCGTCGTGGCACCCACCAGCACGAACTGCTTGAGCCGCAACCGGTGACTGCGGGCGTTCACGCCTTTGTCAAACACAAAATCCACGGCAAAATCTTCCATGGCCGAATAGAGGAACTCCTCGACCGCCTTGGGAATCCGATGGATCTCATCGATAAACAGGATATCCCCATGCCCGAGATGGGTCAGAATACCGATCAGATCCCCGCCCTTTTCAAGGGCCGGTCCGGATGTAATGGTCAGATTGCCGCTGGTTTCAGTGGCAATGATGGTGGCAAGGGTGGTTTTTCCAAGGCCCGGCGGACCATGCAGCAGGATATGGTCGAGGGGTTCCCCGCGGAGCTTTGCGGCATCGATGGCAATTTGCAGGGTTGCCACGGTTTCCCGCTGACCGATATAGGATGCCAGCCGATCCGGACGAAGGGAAAGCATCTCTGCCCCCTGGTCAACGGCTTGCAGTTCCCGTGAAACCAAGCCGGTACCGCCAACCGACGAATAACTGAGAATCGAATCTCCGGTCATGGCATTTCTCCGCGGTAAACTTCATCAAACAGGTCTTCCGGACCGCTGATCGCCGGATTCCGTTTCAGGGCCGCCTCAACCATTTCCATTGCCGTCACCTGCTTATACCCCAGCTGATGAACGAGCACTTCCATAACAGCAGACACAAAGTCGCCAGCATTCGGTGCCACAGGATGGGCCTCGGGACGAATCATGGCAAATGTCGACACTTTGCCCTGAAGTGTGGCGATAATTTTCTGGGCTGTCCGTGTACCGATACCGCTCAGCCGCGTCAAGGTGGGCACATCTCCCGATTCAATGGCCCGGGCCACATCCCGGATGGGGATTTCCAAGGCTTTCACGGCCTTCATGGGCCCGATGGCTTCCACGGAAATAAAATGCTGGAAAAACAGTTTTTCCGCTTCTAGCGTAAACCCGATCAACACCGGCCGGGGCTGACGCTCGGTCTGATAATAGTAGATATGCAGGGCCAGGGGGTCCCCTATGCCGCTCTGATGGAGGGATGCCATGACATACGCGGGCAGCATCACCTCATACCCCACAGGACCGGCCAGCAGCACCACCCGGTCCGGCTCTTTTTTTAATATTGTCCCTTCCAGATATGCGATCATACTGTAGTTTACCGTTCTTTTGACACCATCCGAAGCGCATCAGACATCCCGAAGCGGTAAAGCCCTGCCAGGGCAAGTCCCAGTGCATCCGATGCATGGTCAGGACAAATCTTCTCCGGATGGCCGAGACGTTCGCGCACCGATTTTTCAAGCTGATGCTTGGGCGCGTTTCCGTTCCCCGTGACAATACGCTTGACCTCTCGTACGGAAATCTCATGCACCGGAATCCCCAGCCGGGCCCCGGCGGTCATGATGACACCCGACACCCTGCCCAGCACCAATCCGGATTTGGGATAATGGGGAAGGATAAACACATCCTCTAAGATCATCAGGTCCGGCAACTCACGATCCAGCAGCGTACTGATTTCAGAAAAAATCTTCAGCAGACGGTCAGCAATCGGCAGCCCGCATGCCGTACGGATACTGCCAAAGGCATAGGTTTCTACCGAGCTGCCGATCACACCGTTTCCGGAGACAAGGCCCACACCGGTTGCAGCCAAACCCGGATCTACGCCCAGAACCTTCAGAATACCGGACACACCCGCCTCCCTGCCGGCAAAACCGCTGCATCGGGTTTGCTAGTCAAATTCAGAAAGTTTCTTACTCGCGATTTCCGCCTCAGGGGTATTCGGGAATCGTTCAATGATATCTTTCAGCAGAATCTGGCAGTTCAGCCGGTTTCCCAGCTTGAGGAAAGCAAACCCCTGTTTGAGAAGCGCGCTGGGAACCTTGTTTCCCTTGGGATACGACTCGATCACTTCCTGATATTCCAGAATCGCCTTTTCAAACCAGTTTTCCCGGTAATAGGTTTCACCAATCCAGAATTGGGCATTATCTGCATTGGGAGATTTTCCGTATTTATCAAGAAACTGGGTAAACATCGATCGCGCCGTCTCCATCTCTCCCTTATCAAACATCCCTTTGGCTGCCGCATACAATGCTGCTTCCGTTGCGGGTGCTGGCGGGGGCGTGGGTGCTTGTGTGGGTACTGCCGGCTGGGGCGTTTGTGCTGCTGACGCCTCCCCTCGGCCACCGGCTATGTTTTCAAATCCCACAAAGGCTTCAATGGCTGCGACACGATCCGACAGTCTGTCAAGTACTGCTGACACGCGGTCAATCGCACCTGCTGCCAGATCGTCCCTGTGATTCAGTTCTTCAAGAATCCCCTCAAGACGGGACATTTCCTCGCGTACCGCATTCACCGTCGCACCCTGCCCCGCATAGCGGTTCATCAGCTCCGCTTCACGGGCGTTCTGCTGTTCCCGCGCCCGGGACAATTGTTTTTCAAGATTCTGATTCTCCCGTTTCAGATCGGTATTCAGGCTCTCCACTGCCCGCAGCCGTTCATCCAGAAAGCGCACATCCGACGTTGACGCACATCCGAAACAGCCCATCACTATTCCCGTGCAAATACAATACACACCGAGTCTCGTCAAAGAGGTCTTCATATCGGCTCCCTCATCCAGGAGATACCCGTGGCTCTCTCCCGGAAACCTGTTATATGCAAACAGCACGAGCGGCATGTTGACATGCCGCCCGCGTCCTGGCCGCAGAAAGTGTTAACAGCTCCTGCCGCCTTTATTTTTTTATGATGCGATGTCGCCTGGTCTATCAGCGCAAAACAAATTCAGCGCGACGGTTTTTGTCCCAATCCCCCGGAACAGCCGGACGTTCTTCACCGTAGCTGACCGTGGACAGACGCTCAGGTGCGACCCCCAGATCGACCAGATACCGCTTGATGCTTTTGGCGCGGCGATCCCCCAGTGCCAGGTTATACTCATTGGTGCCCCGCTCATCGCAGTGGCCTTCCACCTGCACATGGACACTGGGATTCTTGCGCAGCCATTGGGCTTTTACCATGAGAATACGCTGTGCCGTCGGCGTGAGAACCGAGCTGTCAAAGTCGAAATAGATCCGATTGTTGAAAAACGCTTCTTTTTCCCGGGCCGCTTTCTGCTGAGATATATCTGCCAAGTCCTCACCGGAAAATGTCTTTTCATCGGTCAGATTACCGGAACTGGATCCGAGTTTATCGCCACCTTCCGTCCTGGAAATATCACTTGGGGTGGTACCGGGGCCAACGCCAGGATCCGAAGGCACATCCACGCGCTTCTTTCCGCAAGAGATCAGCATCATCGTGGCAACCAGCATGACAAAAAGCAATTTAAACCACCGGGTTTTCTGCATTTTTCCTCCTTATAAAAATTAGGATAAGCCTGATGTTATTTACGAATCACCGCAGGCGACCACTTTGGGTTGGATTGTTCACCTTTCCCGCTTGTCACACGCCGCTGATCCGTACCAAAGGCCGTCATGACATATATGCGGGATTTACCCTCACGTGTAGAGCTGAACGCAATCAATGTTCCGTCCGGAGAAAATGAAGGCGATTCATTCGATCCGCTGTGCGCTGTCAACTGCATCAGTCCGGAGCCATCTGTTTTAATGACAAAAATATTGGTAACGCCCTTTTCCATTCCGGCATACGCGATTTTATCATCTTTAGGGGACCAGCTGGGCGATGTGTTGTACTTTCCTTCAAAGGTCAATCGCTGAACTTTTTCTGTCTGCATATCGCGTATGTAAATCTGCGGAGATCCTGACCGATTGGACACAAACGCCATCCGTGAACCGTCCGGAGAAAATGAGGGCGATACATCAATTCCCCATTTATTTGTTAACCTTTTAATCATTTTCCCCCTACCGGTCAACCTATAAATTTCCTGGTCACCTGAGAAGGAAAGGGTTGCTGCCAGTTCAAACTTTCCAGGTATCCAGGCCGGCGTAATATTGAGTCCGTCAAAATTCACCTCCCATCCCTCTTGATTCCACAGATTACGGATATAAAGATCCGGCTTCCCCTTCACATAAGAGGTATAGGCCAGCCATTGTCCATCCGATGACCAGGCCGGTGAGAGACAGATTGATTTGTCTGTGGTGATCTGCTGGGGATTAAACCCGTCAAAATCACAGATCATCACTTCCTTATGGCCGGATTTTGTGTCCAGATACGCAATTTTACTATCAAAAATACCCGGGCTTCCGGTGAGTCGAAGAATCACTTCACTGCAGAACCGGCGGACCATAATTCGCGATTCGGTGGTATTTCCTTTGTAGACCTTTCCCACCAGCATCCGCTCCTTGAATGCGTCAAACAGTCGAAACTCAAGCGCCAGCCGGTCTTTTCGGACCCTGATGCCGGTGGTGATCAGCAGTTCAGCGCCAATTCCCTTCCAGTTGGCAAAGTTGATCTTTGCCGCCACAATGCCGTTCCGGGCGGGTTCTTCGAGAAACGCCTTGGGATCGACAAACTTAAAATACCCGGTATAAGAAAGGGTCTCTGTCATCAGCTGATGGGTCTCAGTTGCAAGCCCCTTTTCCGCTGCCGTACCCGAAACCTGTTTGAACGCGGGAATGGCAATGGGAATCTTTTTAATAAACGGTGTAATCGGTATATAATCTTCAGCCAACGCTGAGCTGGATAATGCGCATATCAACCCGATCAAGATCAGCACGATCTTCATGTGACTATATCTACCTATCATTTTTTACCTTTCAGGGTGCCGTGATATGTTTACAGGTTGTCAGATGCATCACTCTAATCCTGAAGGCGTAAACCCCAAAGTGATGGTAATAAAAGGTTCTTTAATTCCAGGCGGGTGAGGCAATACGGGATTCGCTTTTTGAATCGCATTGATTGCGGATGTATTTAAATAGGTGTTCAACGAACGTTCTGTGAACCAATGTTCATCAATCACGCCATTGGGTAAAACTTTAATGACAATTTTAGTGATCAGCCCCTGATCACCACCCGCCATTTGTTCCGAGTATGCCCATTTTTCTTGAATTGCCAGGGCGACCTGGTGCATATAAATATTTTTTCGTTCTTTATCCACGCTGCTGCCACCCGTGTCAGCGGAGTGATTCTTTTTATTCTGATCGGAATCCGTATCAACCTTATTTTTTTTCTGTGGTGCCTTTCGACGGATCTGTTCAATGGCTGCTTTCACGGGATCGGTCTTCGGAGGTTCTTTCTCGACATGTCTTGCCAATCGGTCCAGTGCCGAATCAATGGCCTTTTCCGGTTTATAGGTTTTATTTTTCAGTGATCGTTTGATTCCCACCTTTGATTGGCGCACCGGCACTGCCTTGGCAGGCTTCCGCACGGCCACGTTCTTTTTCGTCACAGGTCTGGGTCTGGGCGGTTGCACCTTTTTGGCCGGCGCAACAGGGCGCGGCTTCGGCTGGCGCGGCGTTTGCGGCGCGACCAGATCCACATCAATAGCTTTAAACGTCTGCTTGGGGTCCAGTCGGAGCGAGGGAGAATAGACCATTCCGAACAGCGCTGTAAAATGCAGCAACAAGGAGACAAGAACCGCTTTTTTAAACGCCGAAGTCTCAGGGCCGTTCGGCTGGAGTAAGGCTGAGGATGCCGGCATACCTGTTTCCTTCCGAATCACTGCCGGCGTTCTTCATCCAGCGGTTCGGTGATCATCCCCAGCTTTGCCACGCCAGCACGTTTTACCGCTGCCATGACCTGGATGACGCTGCCGTAGGAAACCGACTTGTCCGCTTTTAAAAACACATTTCGGCTGGCGCGTGTTTTAAGAATCGCCGATAGTTTCTCCTTCAAGAATTCGAGTGTCACCGAAGCGTCATTGATAAAAATTTTCCCGTGGGCATCAACCGTGACCACCAATTGATCATCCTCGGCTTCCATGGGAGCGGAGATGGTTTCTGGAAGTGCCACATTCACCCCCTGAATCATCATGGGTGCCGTGACCATAAAAATAATCAGGAGCACCAGCATGACATCGACAAATGGCGTCACGTTGATTTCCGCCAAAAAGGGATCCTGCCCGCTGCCGCCATGAATCATCCGCTCTGACCTCCCTGCGCCCTGAGGATATCCCGCTCAATGATATTGAGAAAATCAGCGGAAAAATTCTGAAGTTCCGCATCCAGCACCCGAATTCGCTGGATAAAAAAGTTATATGCCACAACCGCGGGGATGGCCACGGCCAACCCCACAGCGGTCGCGACCAGCGCCTCGGAAATACCCGGAGCAACGGCCGCAAGGGAGGCAGACCCCTTTTCGCCGATGTTGTGAAAGGAGTTCATGATGCCCCAGACCGTGCCGAACAATCCGACAAAGGGGGCGGTGTTTCCCGTGGTTGCCAGAAAGGGGATCAGATGGGATAGACGCGTGAGTTCGGTTGTGCTGGAGCGTCGCAGGGTTCGCTTGATGTTTTCAAGTCCGCCAGCTGCAGACGCGGTTTCGAACGATCCGCCGGCCGTGGTGCTGTTGACCTGACGCATCCGTTTGAGTTCGATATAGCCGATCCGATACATCCGGGCCACCGGACTCATCTTCAGCCGTTTGGCAAAGGTGAAGGCCGCTGACAGATCCTGTCCCTGCCAGAAGGCTTCGGTGAACCGAACCGACTCCCGGTAAGCCTTTCGCAGGGAACGGTATTTGATGAAGATAATCGCCCATGATGTGATGGACGCGGACAGGAGTAAGAGGAGAACCAGCTTCACCACCCAGCCGGCATTTAAAAACATATGTACGACATTCAGTGATTCACCACCCATGATTGCTCCAGACGTCTTCTGATATCATCAACGCGTTGTGACCTGTCACATCGCCGCAGGTTGCAACTGTGACTGAGCCACCTTAAAAAAACTGATAATCCGCACGATCATACGCAGGTAAGCAGATTGCAAAATAGCCGACACACGGACCAGTGTCAACCCCAAGATCGTGCAGCAGGCACCCCAGGCACGCAGATGGCGTCTGCCGCTTACGTTTCTTTCTGTCACGAATTCGGGCGAACCGTCTCACGCGGACAGCGTTTGCTGTATGCGCGCCCATCCCTCATCGGGAATCCAGGCGCCCACCACCCGGCACACCTCATATCCGCAGGCAGCGCCAATTTTTCCGGCATCCAGAATCGTATATCCGGCTGAAAGGCCGTATAGAAAGCCGCCCAGCCACAGATCTCCCGCACCGGTGGTATCGACAATGGGTGCACCGGTTTCCGCTGGGACGCGGATCACCTTGCCTTTATCCGAAATCAGGCTCCCGCTCGCCCCGCGTTTGAGGACAGCGATCTCCACCCCATCGGACAGACGGGCAAGGGCCGTTTCAGGATCGGTCTCCCCGGTATATTCCGCCACCTCATCCTCATTGGCCACCAGGATATCCACATATGCGGGAATCAGCGTTTTCAGAAGGTCCAGACACTCCCGAACCACCGTGAAACTCGCCAGATCCAGCACCACTTTTGCGCCTGCCGCCTTAGCCGCCTTCAGCGCGGCATTCATCAGGTCTGGATTGAACAGCAGATAACCTTCCACCACGGCATACTGCGTGCCCGAAAAATCATCTGCCGATAGATCTGCCGGCCCCAGTTCAGACGAGGCAGCCAGACAGGTCCACATGGACCGTTCCGCATCTGGCGTAATCACGGACAGCACCCGGCCTGTGGGCGTGGCAGACCGCATCAGACGAACATCCATCCCGCAGTCGGTCAGGGACTTTATATACGCATCCCCCACCGCATCATCACCGCATTTCCCAAGAAAACGACTTTTTCCGCCCAGCCGGGCCACCCCCACCAGGGTGTTGCAGGTGGCGCCACCCGGCACCATTTCCGGCGCATCGGCGGCAAACGAGAGCGCCCGGTCTATGGCTTCGATGTCCATCAGGGTCATACCGCCTTTTTCGATTCCCACCGCATTCAGATACGCATCTGATTCATGAACCAAGAGATCCATCAGGGCGGATCCCACACCGGTCACCAAACCGCATTCATATGTCTGCATCAAACAAACACCTCCCCTATCCTGCCGACCCGCATACGGACACACATCCCCGCATGCCACACCTGCCGGCAAGGCCTAAAATTGCACTCCACATCATACACTTACTGCATACCAACGAAAACAGATGCCGAATCCTTTCCGCAGATCGCAGTATTCCGAGTGCCGCGACGCCGAAGGCGCTCATCACTCCAGCAATCAATATATAACGATATCTTGATATATCGTTATATTCAGATAGTCAACAATTTTAATGGCATTGGCAAACGTTCATCACAAAAATCTTCACAAAATCATTGACATCCTGCCTGATGCCACATATAAAAAAGCCACCGAATCCTTTCCGGAGGCCCTTTTTTTCCGGTCACACCTGACACGACGATCACATACGCGTCGGGCACACAGTGTCTGATCCCCGCTCTCATCTATAACCGTTTTGACAAACCGATAACCGGAAATCCGTCTCACACGATGGACCGGCATTATTTACCCGATGCTGCACAGACACCGTCTGACAGCACAAAAAGGAGAACTTATGAGCAAGCAGTCTTATCTGTTTACATCCGAATCTGTTACCGAAGGTCATCCGGACAAGGTAGCTGACGCGATTTCCGATGCTATTTTAGATGCGATCATGGCAGAAGACAAAGCATGCAGGGTGGCCTGCGAAACCCTGGTCACCACCGGTATGGCCGTGATTGCCGGTGAGATCACCACCTCCTGCTATGTCGATTTTCCAGAACTTATCCGCGCCACCATCAAGGACATCGGATACGATTCCTCGGACATGGGGTTTGACTGGCAAACCTGCGCGGTGCTGACCAGCATCGACCATCAGTCCCCGGATATTGCCCAGGGCGTGAACACCGGTGAAGGGATCGACCTTGATCAGGGTGCAGGTGACCAGGGCCTCATGTTCGGCTTTGCCTGCGACGAAACCCCGGAACTCATGCCCATGCCCATCACATTTGCCCACAAGCTGACCCGGCGCCTTGCCGAAGTCAGAAAAACCGGTATACTCCCCTTCCTGCGGCCAGACGGGAAATCCCAGGTCACCATCGAATACGAAAACGGAGGCATTCCGAAGCGTATTGATACCGTGGTCCTCTCCACCCAGCACATCCCGGATGTCACCTATGACACCCTCAGGGAAGCGGTCATTGAAGAAGTGGTTAAAAAGGTCCTGCCCGCGGATATGATCGATGCAGGCACCCGCTATTTTATCAACCCCACCGGCCGGTTTGTCATCGGCGGCCCCATGGGTGACTGCGGTCTGACCGGACGGAAGATCATTGTTGACACCTATGGCGGTCAGGGAAGCCATGGAGGCGGCTGTTTTTCCGGAAAAGACCCCTCAAAGGTGGACCGCAGCGCGTCTTACATGGGCCGCCACATTGCCAAAAACCTGATCGCCGCAGGACTGGCCAAAAAATGCGAAGTCCAGGTCGCCTATGCCATCGGTGTTTCAAAGCCGGTCTCTCTCCTGGTCGACTTCATGGGTACCGGACGGATTGCCGAGACCAAAGCCGTTGAAATTGTCAACCAGGTCTTTGACCTGCGTCCGGCCGGCCTGATCCAGTACCTGGATCTCAAACGCCCGATTTACAGAAAAACCGCTGCATACGGTCACTTTGGCCGCAATGAGCCGGAATTCAGTTGGGAATCAACCCATAAAGCGGAAGAAATCCGCTCGCTGGCCGGTCTCTGATAGGTCGGCCCCTTCACTTGAAAATGACGGCCGGCGCCAGCCCGCGCCGGTCACAGTAACTGAAACAAACAGGAGATAACCGAATGTCTGGTTTACCCATTGAAAACGAAAAAAATACACCCTTTCTGGAACTTGACCCCAGCCTGAGCTACAAGGTTGCAGACATGTCCGAGGCTGATTTCGGCATCAAGGAAATGGAGCTGTCTGAAAACGAAATGCCCGGTCTGATGGCTGTGCGCACCAAATACGGCGCGGAAAAACCCCTCAAAGGGCTCAAGATCTCCGGCAGTCTTCATATGACCATCCAGACCGCCATGCTTATCGACACCCTCCATGCCCTAGGCGCGGATATCCGCTGGGCTTCCTGCAACATCTTCTCCACCCAGGATCACGCGGCCGCTGCCATTGTCAAAAAAGGGACTGCCGCTGTTTTTGCCTGGAAAGGTGAAAGTCTCGAGGAATACTGGTGGTGCACTGAGCAGGCCCTGACCTGGCCGGACGGCAGTGGGCCGGATCTGATTGTGGATGACGGCGGGGATGCCACCTTGATGATTCACCAGGGGGTCAAGTGCGAACTGAACCCAGAATCGCTCTCCCAAACCCATGACACCGCAGATATGAACTGCCTTATGGAACGCCTCCGGGCCGCTTATCAAAGAGACCCCGAACGCTGGCGGAAACTGGCGGCTAACATCCGCGGCGTTTCAGAAGAAACCACCACCGGTGTGGGCCGCCTTTACCAGCTGGCGGAAGCCGGTGAACTGCTCTTTCCGGCCATCAACGTGAACGATTCTGTCACCAAGTCGAAATTTGACAACATCTATGGATGCCGGGACTCCCTGGCAGACGGCATCAAGCGGGCCACAGACACCATGATCGCCGGCAAGACCATCGTGGTCTGCGGATACGGTGACGTTGGCAAGGGCTGTGCGCAATCCATGCGCGGATTCGGTGCCCGGGTACTGGTCACAGAAATCGACCCCATCTGCGCACTCCAGGCAGCCATGGAAGGTTTTGAAGTTACCACCATGGAACGGGCCGTGTCAGAAGCGGATATTTTTGTCACCGCCACCGGATGCTGCGATGTGGTCACCGGCGCACACATGGAACAGATGAAAGACGAAGCCATCCTCTGCAACATCGGCCACTTTGACCATGAAATCGAGATGAGCTACCTGGAAAACAGCACTGAATGCGTGCGCACCCACATCAAACCCCAGGTAGACCAGTGGCGGCTCAAATCCGGCCGTTCCATCATCGTGCTGGCCGAAGGCCGCCTCGTTAATCTGGGATGCGCCACTGGCCACCCCAGCTTTGTTATGAGCAGCAGTTTCACCAACCAGACCCTGGCCCAGATCAAACTGGCCAGCGAACCCCTGGAAAAACAGGTTTACGTCCTGCCCAAGGCCCTGGATGAAGAAGTGGCCCGCCTCCATATCGGTCGCCTGGGTGTGCACCTGACCACGCTCTCTGACAAACAGGCCCAGTACATCGGCGTTCCTGTGGAAGGCCCCTACAAGCCAGACCACTATCGGTACTAACAAATGCTGTCCGGCACAGCCACCCTTGTGGGGGCTGCCGGCAGTTAGGATCATCACCATAAAAAAAGCCCTGTCTTCGATAGAAGACAGGGCTTTTTTTTATTAGCACAACAAGCCCGCAGCGCCGGGAAGCAATTACATCATGCCGCCCATACCGCCCATGCCGCCCATACCGCCCATACCGGCAGCAGCACCCATATCCGCCTTTTCTTCAGGCTTGTCTGCGATCATGCATTCTGTGGTCAGCATCAGAGATGCAACGCTGGATGCATTCTGCAGTGCAAAACGCACCACCTTGGTCGGATCAATAACACCGGCTTCGATCAGGTCTTCGTATTTGTTCTGACGGGCATTGTAGCCGAAAGCACCTTCGCTGTTCTTGACTTTGTCAATCACAACAGAGCCTTCCAGACCGGCGTTGTTGGAAATCTGACGCAGGGGTTCTTCGATGGCCCGGCGGATCACGTTGATGCCCAGTTTTTCTTCCGCATCACCCTCCAGCTTTTCCAGAGACGCAATGCAACGTACCAGGGCCACACCACCGCCCGGAACCACGCCTTCTTCAACAGCTGCGCGGGTCGCGTTCAATGCGTCTTCAACGCGGGCTTTCTTTTCCTTCATTTCGGTCTCGGTGGCTGCACCGACACTGATCACCGCAACGCCGCCGATCAGCTTGGCCAGGCGTTCCTGCAGCTTTTCACGATCATAGTCAGAAGTGGTTTCTTCTGCCTGAGCACGCAGCTGCTTGACCCGGGCTTCCAGGTCTTCACGGGAACCAGAGCCGTCAACGATGGTCGTATTGTCTTTATCGATCACAACGCTCTTGGCGCGGCCCAGGTCTGCCAGGGTCATGCCTTCCAGGGTGATACCCACATCTTCGGAAACAACCTGGCCGGCGGTGAGAATGGCGATATCCTGCAGCATGGCCTTACGACGATCACCAAAACCCGGCGCCTTGACAGCCGCCACGTTCAGGGTGCCGCGCAGACGGTTGACAACCAGTGTTGCCAGGGCTTCGCCTTCGATGTCTTCGGCAACGATGAGAAGCGGTTTACCGGCTTTTGCCACCTGCTCGAGAACCGGCAGCAGATCTTTCATGCTGCTGATCTTGTTCTCAGACAAGAGGATGAACGGATCTTCCAGTTCAGCAACCATTTTTTCATTGTTGGTGACAAAGTAGGGAGAGAGGTAACCGCGATCAAACTGCATCCCTTCAACCACGTCCAGGGTGGTTTCCATGGATTTGGCTTCTTCTACGGTGATAACGCCCTCTTTACCGACTTTATCCATGGCTTCGGCGATGATGTTACCGATGGTTTCGTCGTTGTTGGCGGAAATGGTACCGATCTGAGCGATTTCACGCTGATCTTTGGTGGAGGTGCTGAGTTCGCGCAGAGAAGCAACGATGGTCTCAACGGCCTTGTCAATGCCGCGTTTAATGCCCATGGGGTTATGGCCGGCAACCACCAGTTTTTGGCCTTCGGTATAGATGGCACGTGCCAGAACAGTGGCCGTGGTGGTACCGTCACCAGCCATGTCGCTGGTCTTGCTGGCAACTTCTTTGACCATCTGAGCGCCCATGTTTTCGAACTTGTCTTCAAGATCGATCTCTTTTGCCACCGTCACACCGTCTTTGGTGACCGTGGGAGAGCCCCAGGATTTTTCGATGACCACATTGCGGCCTTTGGGACCCAAGGTGACCATGACAGCGTCCGCCAGGGTATTTACACCGTTCAGCATCGCTTCACGGGCTTTTGCATCATAAATAATCTGTTTTGCCATTATATCCTCCAAATAGTATCTGATTCAGTGTATTTTCAGGCTGTTTTCGTTATTACGGACGATAATTAGTCTGTCACGACACCCAGTACATCGGATTCGAGGAGAATCAGGTATTCTTCGCCGTCGATTTTTACCTCGTTACCCCCGTATTTACCGAACAACACACGGTCACCTTCCTTGAGTTCCAGGGGAATCACCTTGCCATCGTCGAGCACGCGGCCGTTACCCACGGCAATCACGGTACCTTCAGCAGGTTTTTCTTTCGCTGTATCCGGAATAATGATACCGCCCTTGGTGGTCGTGGTTTCTTCAAGTCGTTTTACCAGGATCCTGTCATGCAACGGTCTGATGTTCATTTCGCGTTTCCTCCTTATAGATCGCAATAAATACAAGTACGACTTTTACATCTGTTATTCACTATTTTATTGGAAGGGATAATAAGCATCGCTGGTGGGTTGTAAAGGGCAGCACTGTATTTTTTACACCCGTTTCCTGCGATGGCACTCGCCCGGTGACCGTCAGCCGTCAGCGCTGGATGCTGCCGGTGCGGCAGCCGGTTCACCGGGACTATCGGGCGTATTGCCGGATGCACTTGATTTGGAACCACTGTAATCGGTCACATACCAGCCATCTCCCTTCAAATGAAAGGCACTGTGGGAAATCAGTTTGTGCAGCTCTCCCTGACAGCTCGGGCACGTTTCCAGCGGCGCGTCGGTTATTTTCTGCACAACTTCATGCACGGCACCACACCCGATGCACTGGTATTCATAAATGGGCATCTACACTTCTCCCCAATCCTGATAAATTAATAAAAACATATAGTTAAAACAAACAATCATCAAAACTGCTATAAAAATAGGGCACGAAGCCGGCTTGTCAATACCCGAAAACCATTTTTATTGTCAGGTTGATGCCCGCGACGTCCGGATGCATACCGACCCCATCCCGGTCTGCCGCCCAGACGTCGAAAAAGACGTCGAAAAAGGGGTGGACAAAAAAGAAAAAAGAATGATAGTGTATGTAGCTGTTATCAAAAATACTATAAGGAGGTGATCCATTGGGTAGTGTAATCAAGAAACGACGCAAAAAGATGCGTAAGCATAAACACCGAAAACTGCTCGCACGGACGCGGCACCAGAGAAGAAAAGGTAAATAATCTGACCGCATCTCCCATTGTTAAAGCAGGAAAAGCGCCTGAATTTCAGACGCTTTTCCTGCTTGTTTTCTTCTATTTTTCTGTCTTGTAACCCTTCAGGTACTTCATAAACTCAGAATCTGTTGACAGCACCACCGATGTATTGCTGTCCACTGTATCCTTATAGGTTTCAAGTGTTTTCATGAAGGAATAGAATTCCGGCGCCCGCTGATAGGCATCCGCGTATATCCGAATCGCCTCGGCATCCGCCTTCCCTTTCAGCTCTTCCCCCTGACGATAGGCCTCGGAGGTGATAATCTTGAGTTCTTTTTCCTTATCCCCTCGAATCTTCTGAGCTTCCCCGGCACCTTCAGAGCGAAATTTTTCTGCAATCTGGTTCCGCTCCGCAACCATCCGGTTATAGACCGACTCCTGAACCTTCTCAACATAGTTGATCCGCTTGATCTTTACGTCGACCAGCTCGATCCCGAAGCCATCGAGCTTGGGCTGGGCCTGTTTCATAATATCCCGGGTGATCTGTTCACGGCCCACAGTAATCGCATAGGTCGTCGTATCATCCCGCTCTTCCTCATGGATCCCCTCCTCAAACGTGTCGAGTTTCCGGTTGGTTTTACGCACGGCCTCAATCAGCTTGTTGGAAGTAATGAAATTCCGCACAGCCGGGTCGATGATATCGTCCAGCCGTCCCAGGGCACTATAGATATCCCCGACGGTCTGAAAAAATTTAATGGGATCGACAATCCGCCATCTCGCAAAGGTATCCACCCAGATATAGGTTTTATCAAGGGTGGGAATCTGACCCGGATCCCCGTCCCATTCCTGCAGGTTTTTAGGGAACCGATTCGCCATATCGATCATCGGCACCTTGAAATTCAGGCCCGGCTCCATGATCGGTTTACGAACCACTCGCCCAAACCGGGTCACCACCACCTGCTCCGTCTCATCCACCACAAAGGCAGACATGTAAATGCCGACCGCCAGGGCCAGCACCAGTAACAGTAAAAGTGAATTAGTTTTCATTCAGTCCTCCGCCCTGACGCCCCATGTTAAGTAGCGGCAGAAAATTCTGCTGATCCGAATCAACCACATACTTCTGTCCCAGACGCGGAAACACATCCTTCATGGTTTCCAGATACATGCGGCGTTTGGTCACATCTTCGGCCTTCACGTATTCATTATAGATGGAGATAAACCGGGCCGCATCCCCCTTGGCGCGGTTGATCCGGTCCTGAGCATACCCTTCAGCCTGTTTGACCACACGTTCCGCATCCCCGCGTGCTTTGGGGATGGCCTTGTTGTAGTCTTCCCGGGCATTGTAGATCATGCGCTCTTTTTCCTGGATGGCCTGGTTGACCTCGTTGAACGAATCCTGCACGGGACCAGGTACGTTGGTTTTTTTCATTTCAATGGTGACCACGTAAAGACCGGTTTCCGCCAGATCCAGTTCCTGCTGCAACAGGCCCTTGGCTTCTTCGGCAATTTCTTCCCGCTTACTGATTACTTCGTTGATGCTCCGATCTCCCACCACAAGACGCATACTCGATTCCGCCATGTCCCGTAGCAGCTGACGCAGGTTGGATACCTTGAACATGTAATTGTACGGATCCTTGATCCGGTACTGGACGATCCAGGGAACCACTGCCACGTTCAGATCACCGGTGAGCATCAGGGACACCTGATCTTCATCGGATGCCCGGGAACGCCGGGAGCGGTTCACCGCTGCTTCGGTCCGAAAGCCAAACTCTTCCTTGTACACACGCTTGACCTTAATGTTGGTCCGTTTTTCAATGCCGCCCGGAAGCTTGAAGTTAAGACCCGGCTGCTCGGTGCGGACATATTTGCCAAACCGCTGCACAATGGCCACTTCATCCAGTCCCACCGTATATACCATGGAAGAACCCAACAACAACAGCAGTGTAAGGACGATGATCAGAAGAAAGCCGCTGGGCAGTCTGAATTTTTTAAACTGTCCCAGCAATTCATCCAGCTGAGGCGGTGTCCCGCCCCCACCACCCGGACTGCCGCCGCCCGGACGCTGCCCGGATTGCCGTTTCTGCTGCTCGCGTAATTTATCCCAATCCCAGTTCATCTGTGCATCCCATTTTATTGATGTCCGTTTTTGTTTTGATCCGACCAGGCAACCGGGCCCGCCCACGGCAGCCCCTTTTTCGCCTGTCCGTCACCTGCCACTATTAAGGACAATACTATCCATGATCGCCCCATCTTTCAAGGCCTTTTGGAAAAACCACCCAACCGCTTCGGCATTTGACATTTTTTCACCAGAAACGGTATAAGATTCACGGGAACCACCCAACGCACCCGCACCCCTGAATCAGGAACCGCCACGATGACACGAAAACCATCGGGAACCCTGCCTGTGTCCATCGCCGACACCCTGGCCGGCACCCTCAATGCCCTTCGCCCGACCCTGGACCCTGACCTGTTTGCGGTCTGGGATGTCTGGGAACAGGCGGCATCTCCCATTGTCGGTGATGCGGCAAAACCGGCCTCCTTTGATGGACGCCTCCTTGTCATCCATGTGGCAGGCGCCCCCTGGCTCCACCATCTCCACTACCGGAAAACAGACCTCATCGACACCCTGAACCAGGCCATCGGGCGCCCTTTGATCGCAGATATCCGGTTCAAGGTCGGTCCTGTTTGACCACCCAGCCCAGGGCTGCCGCCTGTACCCTGGATGTCATCGCAGGCGGCCGGATCCGCCTGTATCAGCACAAACACGGGTACCGATTTTCCATGGACCCGGTCTTTATCGCCCATTTCCTTGACCCGGCTCCGGAGAGCACGGGCCTGGATGCGGGAACCGGATGCGGCATCATCCCGTTGCTCCTGACGGACCGCCACCCCCAGATCCGGTATATCCACGCAGTGGAAATCCAGCCAAATCTCGCGGCACTGGCAGAGAAAAATGTCCGCCTGAACAACGCAGAAAACCGGATCCAGATTCATCACGGGGATGTGTTATCCCATGCGGGCATGCAATCGATCGGTCCTGTGGACTGGATCATCAGCAATCCCCCATTTTACACGCCGGACAGCGGACGGATCAGCCCTTGCCAGGAAAAAGCCCTTGCCAACCACGCGTTTACCCTGCCCATGGAGCGCCTCGTCCGAACCTGCCGCGACCGCCTTTCCCCGGATGGTCAGGCCGCAACCATCTACCCTGCAAACCGCACAGATGAACTGATACGTGCGATCACCGCATCTGGCGGCCACATACACCGGCTCCGTTTTATACGCGCCCATGCGGATGCCCCGGACCAGCGCGTGATGATAGCCTTTGGTTTCCCGGCCCCTGGCGCGGCGTTGCCGAATTGCAAAAAAGAAGCCCCGCTGGTGGTCTACCAGCAGGGCTCCCTTCAGTTAACCGGCGAAGCCGCCGGATATTACCGATAAAAATCCGACGAGTTACCGGGTCAGCCGGTTCAGGACCAAACCGGTCAAGGCCTTGGGATAAAAATAGGTGGTTTTCCGCGGCATGATCTCTCCGGCTTCAGCAATATCGATCACCTGCTGCATCCTTGTTCCGTTCAGAATAAAGGCGGCTACAGCGGCTCCGGAACGCACCTGTTCAGCCGCATCCCCGGCGTTACTGGTGTAGGTGATCACATCAGGATTATCCAGATCTTTGGCCGTCAGCCCCAGCAGCTTGTTTAAAAGCAGCCAGGTCAGCACCGACACATCCAGATACCGGAGCGTCGGATGCAGATCATCTGCAAACAACTCATCCATCACCCCGGGCCTGAGCGTCAGGAGAAGCGCGTCCGCCTCACCATCCAGCAAGACGCCCAGTGATACGGTCCCCTTATCTGACGCCTGTTTTGCCATTTCGGCGGTCAGGTCCCGGCAGTTTTCACCGGCCGCCATGGCAGCCACGTCAAAATACGTCGGCAGTGCCGCCCGGAACGCCGCGATGTTCTCAGCACCAAGAGACTGGAGCACACGATGGGTGGGCTGAATCAGCATGCCCGGATCTTCCATGGCACACAGATACATCATAATCCCGTTGGCCGGATGGGTTTCATCAAATGACGGGTCTGTCTCCGCCAGCCAGTTGCGATAATTAAGGGCGGTTTCATAGCGGTGATGCCCGTCTGCAATATACAGGCATTTATCGGCAAATGCACTGGTCACTTCAGCGAGCAGGGCCGTATCGGTGAACCGCCACAGGTGATGCGTTTCTCCGTTGTCATCCACCAGATCCATGATCGGCGCCATGGATTCGGCTGCTTTCAGCAGTGTGTCAAAAAGCGCAAGTTCAGGGTCTGAATAGATCGAGAAAATCTGGCTGAAATTGGCCTTGCACAGCTTGAGCAGCTCCAGCCGTTCGGATTTCACCGTTGAAAACGTCTGCTCGTGGGGCAAAATCACACCGTTTTCAAAGGGTTCCAGCTTGACAGTAGCGATCAGACCGTAGCGGGTATAGGTCGCGTTATCCACCGTGAAGGTCACACGGGTCAGGTAAAACGCCGGCGTGTCATCCTGTTTGAGCACACCGGCTTCCTGCCAGCTTTCAAACCACCCGGCTGCGCGGGTATGCCGGTTGTTTCCCGGCGCATCCCCTGCTTCGTCGCGTCCCAGAATCAGGCGGATCACATTGTTCGGATGGCGCTCATGAAGCAGCTTCTGGGCTTCGGGCGAAATCACGTCATAGGGCGGTGCAACCACATCGCCCATGGATGGGATGACCTCAGGATTATACAAAATACCGTTGAACGGAGCGACGCTTGCCATGGAATTCCCCTCTGTCATTGAAATCGTTTTGCAGCCATCTATCAACCAAACAGAATTGCAGAAAATACTAAATCCGGCGCCGATATTCAAGTTCAAATCCTGTTTAAAGCTGTTAACCGGTCCCCGAACAAACTAATTTCTTGTTGACTCTTTTTTCCAAACCCTGTAAAGCATGGTGCACATTTGGACGGGGAATAGGAGATCGTTGCTCCCCCCTCGTTCTGAAACGCAAGCGGAGAGATGACCGAGTGGCTGAAGGTGCACGCTTGGAAAGCGTGTGTACTTAACGGTACCATGGGTTCGAATCCCATTCTCTCCGCCATTTTTATTTCCTCGCATCCATCACTTCTCCTTCCATTTGACCCCAATCCGTATTACCTTCAATCCACGATACACGGCAACGCGCCTGTGGCATGGGCACAGGTATAAACGATTCTACTTTACACAGCAGAAAGGCCGCGAAACGGATTATGTCATATCTTGTTCTTGCCAGAAAATACCGGCCACAGACCTTTGAGGATGTGATCAGTCAGCAGCATGTGACAACCACGCTGAAAAATGCCATTGCCGCATCCCGCGTTGCCCATGCCATCCTCTTTGCCGGCCCCCGGGGAACCGGCAAGACCACCCTTGCACGCATCCTGGCAAAAGCACTCAACTGCGAAAAGGGTCCCACAGACACGCCGTGCAATACATGTGCATCCTGCACGGATATTACATCCGGACATGCCGCAGACGTGTTTGAAATCGACGGCGCATCCAACAACAGCGTGGACCAGATAAGGGATCTCAGAGAAACGGTGAAATACGCACCCACCCGGAGTCCCAACAAGATCTATATTATAGATGAAGTCCATATGCTGAGCATTGCAGCCTTCAATGCCCTGTTAAAAACCCTCGAAGAACCGCCTCCGCATGTGCTGTTTTTCTTTGCCACCACCGAACCGCACAAAATTCCGATCACCATCCTCTCCCGCTGCCAGCGGCATGACCTCAGACGGGTGGACATCACCACACTTGCCGCACATCTCATGAACATCTGCGCGGCAGAAAAAAGGGAAGTCGCGCCTGAAGCCATCGAACTGGTGGCGCGTGAAGCCGGGGGATCGGTCCGGGACTCCCTGAGTCTGCTTGACCAGCTGCTCAGCGCAACACCCGGACCCGTCACCCATGACCATGCAGCTGAACTGCTCGGAGTCATGGACAGAAAACAGATCTTCGATGCCGCAGCCGCTCTGATCCGCGGTGACGCGCCCCTACTGTTAGACAGCATTGCAGCCCTTCATGCCGGCGGCCACGATTTCAGGGCCTTCCATGCTGATCTGATCGCGCATTTCCGCCATCTGCTGGTGGCAAAAATGGCCCCGGACCGTCCGGATCTCATTGATACCCCGGCCCATGAGCATCAAGCCCTTCAGGAACAGGCAGCGGCCGTAAGCGGTCCCTGGCTGGCCGCTATCGTGGATCTGCTCATCGCGGAAACGTCCCGGGTCCGGTTCAGTGCCAGCCCCCGGTTTGCCATGGAAACCCTCTTTCTCAAACTCCTGCAGAAACCCCGGGCCGAATCCGTTTCCGGACTGATCAAACGGCTGGATAAAATGATGGCAGGTGATGGACCGGCACCGGATAAGCCGGTGCAGTCCCCCCAACCCAACTGGCAGACGCCGCCACCCAAGCTCCCGGAACAGTATGCGGCAGCGCCGCCCCAAAGCGTCCCCCCGCATCCGGCATCCCGGCCCGCGCCCGCACAAACGCCCTCTCAGGAACCGCCCCCTGCCGAATACCCCCAGCGCATGCCAGCACCTTCCCCGCCTTACAGCGAATCGGTACCCATGCCAACCCAGGGGCCACCCCTGCCTCCCGCACCGCCGTCCCTGCCAAAGGATGCACCGCCCGAGGCTATCTGGAATGCGGTCCGGCAGCAGCTTTCCAATGCCCATCCGGCGCTCGCCGCCTGCCTGGGGAAATGCACCTTGAAAAAAATGGCAAATCAAAGTATTGAACTGGAAATTACGGGTACCCGCTTTGATCTGAGCCGTATTCAGGATGACAAGCAACAGGCATTGATCAAAGCGGCATTAACGCCCTATATAGGTGAGCCGATCACCCTGACCGTTATCGGTAAAACCGGAACCCAGGATACACGCATTCAGAAAAAACGTCAGGAAGACCAGATGCGCCAGGAAGCGGAACATCATCCCATTGTCCAGAAAGCGCTCCGGGAACTCGGCGGACGGATTCTGAATATTACTGTTTTTAAGCCAAAGGAGAATGAGGTATGAAAGGCATGGGCAACATGGCCGGCATCATGAAGCAGGCCCAGAAAATGCAGACCAAAATGGCAAAACTGCAGGATGAACTCGCCACCCGCACCGTGGAAGCCACCGCTGGCGGCGGTATGGTGCGCGTGATTGCCACCGGCAAACAGTTCATCGAAGGCATCACCATTGAAAAGGAAGTGGTGGATCCGGAAGACATCGAAATGCTGCAGGACCTGGTCATGGCAGCGGTCAACGACGCCATTGCCAAATCCCAGGAAATGGTTTCCAGCGAAATGGCCAAAATCACCGGCGGGATGAACATCCCCGGCATGATGTAGTCAACAGCCATGACCCCGTATCCGCCTTCCATCCAGACCCTGATTCAGCGTCTGAGCAGACTGCCCGGCATCGGCGTCAAAACAGCCGAACGCATGGCTCTGCATATCCTGCGCATGCCGGCCCCTGAAGCGGAAGCCCTTGCTGCGGGTATCCGGGATGTCAAGGCGCAGACCCGCATGTGCCGGCAGTGTTTCAATCTCTGTGACAGTGACCTCTGCCGGCTCTGCGCTGATCCCTCCCGCAACCAGCGGCTTGTCTGCGTGGTGGAAAACCCGGCAGATCTCATTGCCATTGAAAGATCCGGCGCATTCACCGGTGTGTATCATATTCTCCAAGGCGTGCTCTCGCCCATGGACGGCATCGGACCGGCTGATATCCGGATCCGGGAGCTGCTCAACCGTGTGAATACAGGCGATGTGGATGAGGTGGTTCTTGCCACCGGCACCGGCGTGGAAGGGGAGTCCACCGCCGCCTACATTGCCGAACAGCTCGCCCGCACAACCGTATCTGTCTCCAGGATCGCCTCCGGCGTTCCCATGGGAGGAGATCTGAAACTGATTGACCAGGTAACCCTGAAGCGCGCCATGGAGGCCCGAAATCGTGTCTGAAAAAACAGCTGATGTCTTTATCTGCAAGCAGTGCGGCGAATGCTGCTATGGATACGGCGGCACCTATGTGACTGATGCGGATATCGAAAATATCGCAAGCTACATCGATGTCACACCCGAAACCTTCCGGAAAACCTTCACCCAGATATCCGACAGCGGTAAACCCGTCATCGCTCTGGGAGATGACGGAAAATGTATCTTCTTTAAAGAGAACTGTTCCATCCATCCGGTCAAACCCCGCATGTGCCGGGCCTGGCCCTTTATCGAAGGGGTCCTCAGGGCACCCGGCAACTGGAAACTCATGGCCGACGCCTGTCCCGGCATCAACCCGGAGGCACCGAAAAAAGCGGTCCTACGCCGTGTGAGAGAAGAACTCGATGCGCTCAATGAACTGCGAAAAGACCTGGACTGACATTTAACACGTGCCGTTAAATGAAAAAAAATAGGGTTGCCAAATCTTTAAAAGGCTGCCTCCCGAGTGGGCCGATGAAGGCGGTCTTTTTAATTTACTCTTTTTTCCATTCCGTTGGCGGCAGTATCCGGATGTGTTCATTTTCCACGATCATGATATTTTTTTCCGCCAGTTCTTTCAGGGCCGCATCAAGTGCTTCCCGGTTCTGGCTCCAGGTGGCATCCAGAGCCTCGATGTGAACATTGCCGCCCGCATCATTAAGGCCGCAGGCGTTGAGGTAGGCGGAAACGGTTTCCACGGAGAGACCCATATTGAAAATCTGCTGATCCATTGACGGTGCGACATACTTGGTATTCATTTGCCTATCCTTCCGGGCTATAGTATATGTGTCAGGTTTTTCCGGCAAAACAGCAGTACACGCGCTGCCCGCCGGATAAGATGATGAGATGTACCATACACGCTGCCGAATGAAAAGAGGTGTGATTCCGGACACCGAACACCCGGCAACACGCCTTCATGGTTGAATATTATCATTACGAAGAAAACAGTATCTATGATCGGAATCTTTGACTCAGGCATTGGCGGTCTTACCACGGTCAAGGCCATCATGGACCGGCTACCGGCCTATGACATCTGTTATTTCGGCGACACGGCCCGAACCCCGTACGGCTCTAAAAGCCATGACACGGTCATCCGATATGCCCGGGAGCTGACTGCGTTTCTGGTGGAAAAAGGGGCCCGCATCATTATCATGGCCTGCAACACGGCATCGAGCGTGGCCACAAAAGCCATCCGGTCTGCCTATGCAGAGCTGCCCCTGTTTGAAGTGATCACCCCGGCAGTTGACCGGGCGATTGCGGAAACACGGTCTGGCCGCATCGGCGTGATCGGTACACGGGCCACGATTAAAAGCGGTATTTACGAGCGGATGATTCTGGAGGCAGCACCGGATTCAACGGTCATTTCACAGCCCTGCCCGCTGCTGGTACCGCTGGTCGAAGAAGGATGGCTGACAAAACCGGAAACACGAATGATCGTCAAAAAATATCTGCATCCGGTCAAAACACGGCAGGTGGACACTTTGATCCTCGGGTGTACCCATTACCCCCTGCTTAAGCCGATTATCCAGAAAAAAGCAGGCGCCCGGGTCAAGATCATCGACTCGTCCATTGCCGTTACCGACTCGGTTGTCGCCTATCTCGGCGCCCATCCGGAAGTGGATGCACGGCTGGCGAAAAACGGGCGACGAAAATTCTATGTCTCAGATGTGACAGACCAGTTTGCCATCACAGCCCGGGCCATCCTCCGCAGGGAGGTGTCGCTGACGACGGTAGATCCCAGTTGTCTTTAGACGGCCGGCCTGTCAGCCGCCCACAGACGCTGCGTAATTCGGTCCCACCATCATCAGGGGGTTGGGGAGTGTGGCCTGGATCCGCTCGACCATGCTGCCGAACAGGATATCCTTGATCACGCCATGGCCGTAGGCACCGACAATGCACAAGGCATCATGGGGAACCGCATACAGATTGTCCTCGAATTTTCCCGATGTAAAGACGTCCCAGGTATCGACCTGTTTCTCAAAGGTATCCGCGATGCCTTCCTGATCAATGATGTCCTGAAAGTAGGCTTTATCTTTCTCGTCTGCCTGGGTGAAGACATGAAGCGGCATTCCGGTCATCCGGGCCATGCGGAATCCTAGTTTCAGGGCTTTCACACCGTTGACCGATCCTCCAAAAAAAACAGCCAGCCGGGTCCAGGGTTTAAATACCGGCGTGGCAATCAGGACTGGAAATCGGGCACATTTCACGATACGCCGCACCCGAGGACCAATATACCCGAGCCCGATTTTAGAAGACAAATCACTCACCGTCCGCGGACAGGTCATAAAATCGAAATTCACTGGAATATCCGGCAGGGTGCTGGCGGTAAATGCCTGGGGAACAACCCTGCGCGGGACCAGTCCATCTGCTTCGGCAAGGGCCATGGCCCGTTCTACGGCTGTTTCCGGCTGGGTCAAATAAGAGCTGTCTAAATCCACCTGCACCACATCATTCTCAAAATACATAAGAAATTTGGTATGTTCCGGCACGTACACCGACAGGTTGGCGTTCGTCTGCACAGAAAAATAGATCGACTGGAGCAAGGTCTCCCTGCCCAGCGCATTGTTGCGAAAAATATGAAACACCTGAATTTCCATTATTCAAGTCCCTTTCAATAACGATGTCATCCCGTGCCGTTTATACTGTCAGTGTGCGGTCTGGACCATTAATTCCCTTCGGTACCTGTCTAAAATCGTCGCTTTGGAAATCATCCCCTTGAACCGCCCATTGGAAACGACGGGCATGCTGAACAGACCCAGTTCATCCATTTGCTGAAGCACGGTGCCAAGATCCTCTGCCGGGTGAACACAGGGCAGATCCGTGTTCATAATCTGCTCGACCAGCACGGTATCATAGAGGACCGGATTGAAAAAATAGGGCCGCATATCATCCAGGTTGATCATGCCTAGATAATCGCCGGTTTCCGGGTCTTCAACGGGAAAGTGGTTTCGTCTGGATTTCTGGATCACCTTGAGTAAATCCCGCAGAAACAGGGATCGTGATACCGGAATACAGTCGGTTTCGAGAAGCTCCGGAATTCCGATATCCGCCAGTACCCGGCCGTCGGTTCCCGGTCGCAGCAGTTGTCCGCGCATGACAAGGTCTTTGAGGTAAAAGGATGCTGGTTCCACCGAATGGCTGAGGGTGGTTGACAGTGCAGACACCACGATCAACGGCAGAATCACCTCGTAGCTGCCCGTGATTTCGATAATGAGAAAAATACCGGTCAGGGGTGCCTGGAGGATACCACTGATGAGGCCAGCCATACCCAGCAAGGCAAAGCAGCCTTCATTAACCCAGTCAACGCCGGGAAACATGAGGACCAGCCCCCGGTGATAGGTCAGTCCCATGAAGCTGCCAATAACCAGGCAAGGGGCAAAAATCCCCCCGGAACCGCCCCAACCCAAGGTCAATGCAGTGGCAAAAATTTTCAGAAACCCGATAACGGCAATGAGCATCAGCCCCTGGGTATATGATCCTTCGATCATGGAACGGATGGCATGATACCCTTCGCCCATGACATCCGGGAAAAAGATGCCAATGCCCCCGACCGCCACACCGCCGATTGCCGGTTTCACCCACCGGGGCAGAGGGGTTTTTGCGGATATGTCGTGCATGTTACGGATCATCCGGGTCAGCAGAATTGAGGAAAAACTGCAGAGAACAGCCAAGCCGATAGCCGCGATGATATCCGGCAGATCAATACTGAAGTGATGATGGGAAAAGGCGGTCTGATTTCCCTGGAGCATCCGGCTGATTTCGCATCCGGCCACCGAAGCGATGGCAATGGGAATAATGTGAATGGAGGCCCACTCGCCCAGGATGACTTCCATGGCAAAAATCAGCCCGGCCACCGGGGCATTGAAAATAGCTGAAATCGCTCCGGCAGCCCCGCCGGCCAACAAGGTGATCCGCTGACGTTCATTTAAGGAAAACAGCCGGGCAATGTTCGAACCAATGGCAGCGCCACTCATGACCACCGGCGCTTCCGGACCGGCTGAACCGCCGCTGCCGATGGTCAGGCAGCTGGACACCAGACGGGTAAAGCTGGAACGAAACCGGAGCAGCCCGCCCCGCCTGGATACACTGTAAATCACCTCGGGCACGCCATGGCCCGCGCCTTCTTTCATCACCTTTTCGAGAAACAGATACGAGAGCATGGCCCCGGCACCGGGAATAAAAATAGCCCAGACATGATGCCGGAGAGGATGCAGTGCCTCGAGCATGGTGACCAGTGCCCGGTTCAGGGCAACGGCAGCCACACCGCTGCAGATTCCCACCATGACGCCGAGAATGATCAACAGCAGCCGGTCATCCCCCCTGAACAGGTTCCAGCTCGACTGGGGTAGATTGAGAATACGTTTCACTGCCACGCGCGCGCTACTCCATATCGGCTTCCATATCGGCAATCCGCGCAACCAGCGCGTCGGCATCAGGCCTGTTTTTCAGATAATCAATGAAACGGGGATCCCGCACACAATAAGAAAGACGGGACAGCAGCTTCAAGTGGACGCGGGTATCCGGGCAGAGCAACACGAAAAAGACAAAGACCGGCTCATCGTCAATGGCATTGTAATCCACCGGGGAAGCTGGAAAACAGGTAACGATGACAGCGTCCGGCGGTCCGTTTTCCAGGGGTGAACGCGGATGGGGAATGGCGATGCCTTTTCCGATACCGGTGGATGCAAGGGTTTCCCGCGCTTTCAGCCGCTCGAGCAAACGGGCGGCATCCATATCAAGATGCGCTGACACGCCAGCTGCCATTTCCGCGAGCAGGGCATCCGGTGTATCCGCAGACAGACCGAAGAGCACCCCGCCCCGGGCCATGGCATCGGAAAGCGCCCCTGCACGCGGTTCTTCACTGTCCGGCTTTGTATCCGCTAGCCGGGGTGCCAGGGGAATACGATGCAGGCGGGCCCACTTGTCTAAGGCCTGCTTGTCAAACACACAATCTGTTCCGACCCGTCTCACCGGTACCCGTCCCTGACGGATCCAGCGATCCAGCGTCGTTTCCGGAACATTCATACCGCTTGCCAGCTCTCGCAGTGTAACCTTCATCCGTGCCCCTGCTGCGTCCTGTAAAAGACCTGTGATGCATCGACCCTGACCATGAAAATTTGAAATCTTTTATTGGTACACCCCGCAAAAGGGAAAGGCAATCTTTTTCATGATCACACGCCGGTATTCTGGCGTATGTAAGGTATCCGGATGGAAGCGCATAAACCCTTCAGGTTCCTGACTCGGCCAGTTGTTTTGCCATGGCGTAGCGCTCATACCGGATTTCAACCCGCCGGTTCTGCGCCCTGCCGCGTCCCTCGGTATTCGATGCAATGGGCCGGAATTCGCCGTATCCTTCGGCGGTCATCAGGCGGGGATCAATGTGATGATCAATCAGAAACCGAACCACTTCGCAGGCTCTGGTGGCCGACAGTTCCCAGTTTGAGGCAAAGCGGGCCGTATGAATGGGCACATTATCGGTATGGCCGCCGATCTTCAGCGGATAGGTGAACTGGGCCAGCACCTGGGCAAGATCCGCCATGACCTCCCGTCCCCGGCGGGTCATGACAGCCTCGCCCGGCGGAAAAAGCATCACATCAGAAAGCGTGATCACCACACCGTCGGTGTTTTCCTGTACCTTGACCAGGCCGCCAAGCTTGTTGAACATGATCAACTCTTTCACATCAGATTCAATGTCCTTGAGTTCTTTTTGCACCATGGCGCCGACCTCGTCAATGGCCTCCGATTCCTTGCCTGAATCCTCGTTTTTTTCCGTATCCGGCGGCGGTGGCGGAACATCCAACCCTTCGCGCGTACCGGCTTCAGGCAGCTGCTGCACGCCGAGCGCACTTTTCAGGGACTGGACCAGTTCCTTGTAGGTCTCCTGCTGGGTGGAACTCATGGCAAACAAGAGCACAAAAAAACACATGAGCAGGGTCACCAGATCCGCAAATGTCGCCATCCACTCCGGAACACCGCCCCCTTCTTCGTCTCCGCTGCCCTTTTGTCCGCCAGCAGCCGCAAAGGGATTCTCATTGTTTTCTTCTTCAGCCATCCATATTCTCCAGAACCTGATATCCCGGCAGGCACGCCAGCACCCATTGACAGCCGCCGCCATCACGCCGCCCGGGTCGGAATTATTCCGCCGCACCTTCTTCAGCCGGCTTTCCCCCGACAAGATACGCGTTCAATTTGTCTTCCAGCAGGCGCGGGTGTTCACCCTCCCGGATGGAAATCACCCCCTCAAACAGCAGGGTCATGTTCATCAGCTCCTGTTCGCCGCGGACTTTCAACTTGTCCCCCATGGGGATAAAAAACAGGTTGGCCATCACAGCGCCATAAAAAGTCGTGATCATGGCGACGGCCATTTTAGGACCAATTGTGGAAGGATCGTCCAGGTTGGCCAGCATCTGCACCAGGCCGATCAGGGTACCGACCATCCCGAATGCCGGCGCATAGGATCCCATGCCGCCGAACATACTGACGGCGGTTTTGTTCTCTTTTTCGCTGAGCGTCATCTTGTTTTGCATGATCTGGGCAATATCCGATGTTTTTACGCCGTCAACGGTCATTTGAAGCGCGCTGGACAAGTAGGGGTCCTCAATGGACTTGATATCTCCTTCGATGGAGAGCAGCCCGCCTTTCCTAGCCTTGTTGGAAATATCCACCAGCTGTTTGATCAGGTCTTCCGGTTTTTCGATCTTGAACATGAAAACCTTTAATGTCGCCCCGATGATCTTCATGACATCGCCGAGCGGGTTTGCAATCAGGGTGGCGGCAACGGTTCCGCCCACAACAATCATCAATGACGGAATGTTGATGAAGATCCCGAGACCCGAGCCCAGAAGAATGGTCACCAGAACAAATCCGATACCCGATACCATGCCGATTAGTGTTGCTAAATCCATATGTCATCCCGCCTGTGCGCTATCTGATGTCCCATTCACATTCCGCCGTCATGGGGCTGCATGGCTTCCTGCAGCCCATGTTCGACACGGATAAAAACCATTTCCTCGAGCGGCGAGTCCTGATTGTACTTTGCCAGATGCGCAATGGCCGCTTCTGTGAGTACCGTGTCGCCCGCCACCAGCTTGGCCCCGCTTTCAGCAAAAATGCCGGTTGCCAGGCGCATGCCCGGCTTGAGTTCATAGAGTTTCAGCTCAAGTGTCCGGTCATCCGGGTGAGCGGGATGCCGGTTCAGATACTGGTGCAAGGCATGGATCACCCGAGGATCAAACCGGGTTCCGGTCAGGGATTCCATCAGCGCCAGGGCTTCAGGGCCGGACATCTGCTCGTTCCGGTTCACCCGCTCGTCAAAGAATTCACTCACGGCAAGAATCCGGGAACCCAACGGAATCCGTTTTCCCTTGAGTCCTTTGGGCAGACCAGTTCCATCCACATGTTCCCGCATGTAACGGATCAATTGCGCTTCTTCCCGGAACTGGGAAAACCCTTCGAGAAATCGTGCGGCCCGTTCCGGTGCACCTGCCAGAAACTGCTGTTTGGCCCTGTCTTCAAGGTCTGCGTCTGAGAGAAGCGGATCTGTCACCCCGAGCAGACCAATGTCATGCAGCCTGGCCGCATTGCCGATCACCCGCTGCATGGCCTCGGACATGCCCAGATGGTGGGACAGGGAAACGGCAATCTCCTGTGTTTTGCGTGAATGCCCCCGGTGCGTCGGCCATCGGCTTTCGAGAAAATCCGGCAGCAGATCCACCAGCCGGTCCGTATCTGCGAGCTGTTTTTTCAGCACCCCCGCCAGTTTTTCTTCCAGCCGGTCCCGTTCTTCTGTCATCAGCGTGATCTGCTTCAACGAATGCTGAAGCATTTCACGCTCTTTCAACGTGGTGGCATCCGAACGCCCGTTGCGGCGTCTGTAAGCGGAAAGCGCCGTCTTTGCCTTTTGAAGCAATACACGGGTATCGTCCTCAACCCGTTGCCGGACCAGCAGGCGTCTGACCGTCCCCCACGTCCAGCTGAGTATTTTGTCATCCACCGGATAATACACAACCGCATCCGGGTATTGCGCATCGGCCATGACAGGCGGAACCGCGCCCCTTTCAGACACCACCTGCACAACAACTGAACCGGGATTCATCTTGCGTACGATCTCGCAGTCTATCTCCGGTGGCAACGCATCTGCAATCAGTACCACTGAGGGAATCGGATCTGACATGCCACCCGAGACAAGCGCCTGTACCGAGACGGTCCGGTACCGGACCTCCGGCGCACCGAATCCGGAAAGCGCCGCTGCCCGTTCCGGTTCATCGGTTACGATACAGCCCTGCCACTTCAGGCGAGTGCCGGCCATCGGTTCCATTTCCCTGTGTATGGCGAATAGGTATCTGAACGCATGCAATGGTTATTTGCTAACGCCGGCAACGAAATGCCGCGCTGAAGTCGATCCTGCGCTTGTGTTGAGACCCTCATTTTTTTCAGTTTTTTTTTCATGATCCGTCACGATTCAAAAACGGGGAAGGAGACCCGTTTTGTTTTCAGAGCGCAGTTTTCTGGATATTAAAAGTACGCCTGCTTATCCGTCAACATAATTCTGCATCCACCACGCATCCCAGCGGGTACGTAAAATCGTATCTGCCAGTTTTTTCCCCAACGGTGTTCTGAGCCGGTCGATCACCACGGGAAGCCAAGTGTCCGGTGCCGGGCTCCCCAAATCCGTCAACTGTTTGAGTTCAAGGACAAATGACAATTGATCGGCATCTTTTGCAAGCTGCGCTTCCGGGGTTTCTCCGGCATTAAATTCGTCGATCAAGGCTTTGACTTCCTCTCCAAAGGGAAGCTGCGCCGTCATATCATCCACAGCCCCGGGCTCATCGGCTGTCACGTATTTCTTGTGCACATAATTCAGATCACTGATCCGGGACTCGGGCAGATCATGCAGCAGGCACATGGCAACCAGTTTTCCACTGTCCAGATCCGGACATAGGCGGGACATGACAAACCCGATCAATGTGATCATGAACGAGTGCTCCGCAACACTCTCTCTGCCGATTCCCAGAAAGGCGTACCCGGCCCGGGGTGTGTCTTTCAACATTTTTGCTTCAAATAAAAAATCAGCTATTGGTTTCATTTCGCTCCTTTACCGCTTAACATCAGGTATCGGCAGTTCACCGGCGCGGCTTGAGTCCGGACAGGCCCCACCGTTTGCCTAACTGTTTTTTCAACCCAAAGAAGGCTGAATTTCTTGACAACGCTCTTTTTACAAAGGTAAAGATATAAGGTAAATCTTTTTAATTCAACCGACATGGCATCGTTAGGCCATATCTGTTGCATGGGGCGGCAATGTATTATCTTATCAACTTTCACCTACAGGATTAACTCATGAACGGTATGAAGCACTGGATCCTCTCTATTATCTGTTGCTGTGGTGCCCTGGCAATTTCCGGCAGCCTGAACGCTAACGCGCAGGATGAACCGATTGACGGGGGACCGGTCATGTACACCATAGAAAAAGGAGATACCCTCTGGGACATTTCACAGCGGTTCCTGGACTCGCCGTTTCGCTGGCCCGAACTCTGGGAACAAAATACGTACATCAACAATCCAGATCTGATCTACCCGGGTAACGAACTGCTTATTGACGTAGCAAACGGCAACATTCTGCCAGTAGAAGTCATCGACGGTGCGTCCGCTTATGCAGAATCTGACAGCGTTGAGCCCTTCCCCGAACAAACGGATACGGCAACGTCCATGGAAAATGCACCAACCCGTGATCAGGCCCACCTGGCAGCTTCCCCTGAACGGAAAGCGGCAACCTTCATCTACCCGTCGATTGACACGGTGGGGTATGTCCGCACCGAGCCTATCGAAGGTATTGCCACCCTGCTCCGAAATATCGACGATAATTTTCTCATTGCCGAGCATGACCGCGTATACGTAAAATCGCGGGAGAATGCACCGGAACTGGTTCCAGGTAAAGTCTATACCGCGTATCGCCTGACCCAGCATGTTATTGATCCAAAAACCGGCAAAAAAGTCGGCGTACACCATTTTCCCACCGGACGCGTCCGAATTGACGCGCTGGGTGAAGAGGGGGCGCTTGCCACCGTGGTCAAGTCCTACCGCAGCCTCAAAGCCGGTGACCGCCTGATTCCTTACACCCCTAAAGCGCGAAAGATTTATCGGACTCCGCCCACGCCCGGCCTGACGGGGCATATCCTCATGTCGGATGAACTGCATTCCGGCTACGCCCAGGACATGATTGTGTTCATCAATAAGGGACGTGCGGACGGCATTGATCTGGGCCAGGAATACACGCTCTATCAGAAAGAAAAAGGGATGCCCCCCCTTGATATCGGCCGCATCCTGGTACTACACACCGAAGAAACGGTATCAAGTGCTCTAATTACACAAAGCGCGAAAACCATCCATGACGGCGATCTGTTTCACGCCGTGAATTGATCGGAGCCCGTCTTTTCCTCTGCAACAAGGGGCTGCAGCGACGCTGCAGCCCTTTTTGTACGTATACGCCGAATGCCATTACGCGCAAGCACCGGATAAAACCGTGCCCCGGTAGTGTGGAAAAATTCAGGATCAGATGCAGCTTACACCGCATAATCCCTTGCAATTTATAAATAAACTGTTCTGAATATATCGCCAGAACGCAACAGGACGTCTGCACCTCTGGAGGATCACGTTGATTTTAAAAAATGGAAAATCGATTGTAGCGGTTCACCTTTTTTGATAAATAAAGTAAGAAAAAAATTATTCATTCAAAAAAGGTGGCGTATGCTGAGTAGATATAAAAACAGGATTAAAGCGTACATTCAACAGGAAATTAAAAATCGACTTATTAATCTAAACGCATCTGATAATAACCTCACCCCGAATCATAGAAACTGGGAAAATCAAATCTCAATAAACCCGGAAAATGACAAAATCGTTCCGCTCGACTGTGTTTCAAACTATGTCCATGGAGAAACCTATATCAATCCAGCCGACATCGGTTTACCCGAGGCCATTGAGTCATATATCAATAGAGATCCCTATCCCCTCCCATCTACAGCAGATAGAGAAGGATATATGGGTGAAAGGCACTATGAATTTTGGTTATTTGGACTAAAAGATTATTTTCTCATCAAACAGGTCGCCATGGAATTGGGGCATACATTTAAACCGGGTTATTCGGTATTTGATATGGGCTGTGCGTCTGGTCGTGTTATACGCCACTTTCTATGCCAGGAAAAAGAGTTGGATCTGTGGTGTTCTGATATTAATGCCAGGCATATTGACTGGGTTTCAACATTTTTTAACGAAAGCCTGAATGCATTCCAGAATCATTCTCTACCTCACCTTCCGATGTCAGATAACAGTATCGATTTGGTATACGCGTTTTCCGTCTTCTCCCATATTGAATCATTTGAAAGAACCTGGCTATATGAGATCAGACGGATACTAAAACCAGGGGGTATTGCCTATCTTACGATTCACTCGGATCACACCTGGTCAATCATGAAAAAGGGCCATGAGATTTTCGACTCATTACTATCCCATCCTGACTTTACACCCGAGATGACCCATGCAAAATTACCCAAAGAGAAAATGATTTTCCGCTGGGAATCTGATGCGTCCTATACATCAAATGTATTTTATGCTTCAGATTATATCCGTAAGGTGTGGGGACGAATTCTTCCGGTTATAAAAATAAACCATGAGATGCATAATTATCAGGATGTGGTGGTACTTCAAAAAAAAGGATAAACCCAGTACACTAGAAGCAGTGACAGTCAGCAGTGTGATGCGTTGCTTTACATCTAACGTCCGGACCCATTGATAACATCCGCTCACCGATACCTGACTGGTGCAAGGATATTTTTTCAGATGGATCGGCGGCATCCCCATTGACCGGAGCAAGTCAAACAACGTGGTGGCAAAATCAATCCGCCGCTTTAAAACCACCGACAAACTGATCCTGGTCATCCCGCCCAAAGGCACCCGGTCCCGGACCCGTTACTGAAAAACAGGTTTCTATCATATCGCCAATGGTGCCGGGGTCCCCATTGTTCTGGGATTTCTTGATTTCCGCCTGAAGATCGGCGGTATTGGCCCGGCCCTGATACCTACCGGCGATACTCAGGCGGACATGGAAATCATCCAGCTGTTTTACCGGAACGTAACCGGGAAACGCCCGGAACAGACCGGAGCGGTCGAACTGGTCACCAGTTCCCGTGACGTCATCGATTTCCAATCATGAATCAAACGCCCCTCCCCATATCCACGTTGACCGGGATAGCCAGGCATACAAGTTCTGGCTTGAACCCGTCGCCTTGGCCAGAACCCTGGGATTCAGCCTCTGAAAATTAAGGGCCATTGAACACGATACCTGTATTGGTTTTCCCCATCTTGCCGGAAATGCGTAAAAAGGATATAAATGGGATAGTTGAAAGTATTAAAAATTAAACGCTTGGAGTTAGCTATGAAAATACTTGTGAACACTGTTCTTATCCTTTTCCTTTTACAATTAGTTGCCTGTGATGTAGAGGAAAAAAAACGCGAAAAGCCCCCAATTCGTGGGGTAAAAACCCTGCAGATTGGTGAAATCGAAAATACGATTACCCGCCGTTATCCGACCCAATTACAGTCCACTGACATATCTGCCTTGTCATTCGAAATCGGGGGGCGGTTAGAAGAAAAACATCTGGAAGTTGGACAAAAGGTCAGTGCGGGACAAATATTATTTACACTGGACCCCAAATCCCTGCGTTTGGCAGTGGGCAAAGCCGAAGCAGCCTTACAACAGGCATTGGCAACAGCATCAGATGCGACAAGCGACTTACAAAGACAGCAGTCGTTATATCAACAAAAAATTGTCAGTCGTTCCAAGGTGGAACGTGCCGAGACCGCCCAAAAAGTTGCCAACGCACAAGTTCAACAAGCCCGCAAACAGGTCGAAGCGGCTAAAGACAATTTGTCAAAATCCAAGCTCATCGCCCCATTTGACGGCGTGATTGGTAAAATTGGTGTTGAATCATTTGAAATGGTCAGTCCAGGTACAACAGTTGTATCATTGTATAAACCCAACACGTTTGAAGCCCAATTTGGTGTGTCATTGGAGATTATCAATCGCTTGGCCGTAGGAGATCCTGTGTGGGTGAAAATCAGCAAAAATAAGCGATTGAAAGGAGTTGTCAGCGAACTGGGAGCCGATGCCAATTCAGTTGCGACGTTTCCTGTGGTGGTCAAACTTATCGAAACCAGCCCCACACTAAAATCCGGGGCGGCAGTGGAGATTGAGCTAACCGTCAAGATAAACGAAAAAGTGGCACATCCCTTACCGTTATCGGCTTTGATTATTGAAGGAAATGTCAAATTTGGTGAGGATTCTCAAGAAGCGTCTATGACTGGCGAAATTTATCTGTATGACCCAGACAGTGAAACGGTGAAACGCCACACGGTTAATCTGGTAGGTATTCGAGAAAACGAGATACTCATCTCACATGGGCTGAAAAAAGGCGATCGTGTCGTCGTTGCCGGCGTACCTTTTCTGCGAGACGGCTTAGCAGTCAAGCTTCTTCAGAATAGTCAGGAGCGCTAATATGGAGGCTCTCACCCGATTTGGCATAGATAAATCCAGATTTACGGTGCTTATGATGGGCGTCGTGCTTTTGATGGGTGCCAGCGTCTATTTTGACCTGTCAAAGCGTGAAGATCCAGCCATCACTATCCGCACGGCCGTGGTTACGGCGGTATATCCCGGTATGTCACCGCAACGCGTGGAGGAGCTGATTGTCGATCCCATCGAGCGAAAAGCCCGTGAAATGAGCGAAATCGAAGATATCAATGTCTTGATTTCTACCGGTAGTGCGCTAGTGAATCTGAATTTATACGACGCCATCCCCCAAGACCAATTGAAAATTGTGTTTCAAAACATTCGTAACAAAATGGCGGAAGTTACCCCTGAATTGCCGCAGGGCACTGTTGGCCCCATCGTCAATACAGATTACGGTGATGTGGTGATCGCATCTATTGCGGTCACAGGAGACGGCTATAGCTATGCCGAACTAACAGCGTCCGCCAAAGCCTTGCGAAAAAAACTTTATACTGTCAACGGCATAGGCAAAGTACGCTTGTTTGGCGAACAAAAAGAACGTGTTTGGCTGGATATTGATTCCCGAAAACTCGCTGCGGTGGGCGTGCAGCTAACGCAATTAATCAATGACTTGCGTGCACAAAATATTATTTTACCCTCAGGAAATATCGACGTTTCAGGGACAACCCTGAATTTAGAAGTCAACGGTGACTTTGAAACGATAGAAAGCATTAAAAATGTTCTGACCCGTATGCAAGAAAGCAACACACTCATCGCCTTAAAGGACTTGCTTACAGTACGCCGTGGCTATGAAGAACCACGGACTACCCCCATCTATTTCAACGGCAAACCTGCCATCGTACTGGGTGTACAAATGTCCGATGGCCAAGACATCCAGGTGCTGGGAAAACGTCTGCAAGCTGCCGTCGCTGATTTCGAACATACACAACCCGTTGGAATCAGCTTTGACTACGCCACATATCAAGAGACGGATGTCACCAACGCCATCAATGATGCCCTGTCCAATGTTGCGCAAACCATTGCTGTGGTATTAATCGTACTCTTGGTATTCTTGGGCATACGTCCCGCCTTGATTGTCGCCTGTATTGTGCCATTTACCGTAATGTTTGCCATCGTTGCCATGGGCTGTATGGAAATCGAGCTGCACGTGGTGTCCATTGCCGCAGTGATTATTGCACTGGGACTCCTGGTCGATAACGGGTTAGTGGTTGTCGAAGACATACAGAGCCAGATAAACGCGGGGGTTAACGCAAAAACAGCCGCATTAAATGCCAGTAAACAGTTCGGTATGCCGTTAGCGGTGGCCTCTGTGACTACAGTGGCGGCGTTTTTACCGCTATTGCTGATGGAGGGCAGTAGCGGAGAATACGCCTTTTCCCTGGGCGCTGTTGTGGGGTTGATGTTACTGGGTTCTTGGGGTACAGCCCTATACTTCTTGCCTGCTTTGTGTACGTGGTTTGCCAAACCAAAAACGAAAAAATCAAATGATCGACCGTCTGCTCTCATCCAAATTTATGGTACAGCTGTACGCAAATCGCTGTCGCTCCCTTTTTTAGCGGTTTTGGTTTCTTTTGGTTTGGTTTTTAGCGCTGTGTTCCTGTTTGGTCATGTCAAAAAGGAAATGTTTCCAATCAGTGCCCGCGCACAATTTTTGATTTATATGGATTTGCCGAAAGGCACGTCAATTTCACAGACTGAAAAAGTAACCTTGATGGTAGAAAAATGGCTGTCTGACAAAAAAAATAACCCCGAAATCAAAAACACCACCGCCTATGTCGGCGACGGTGGCCCCAGATTTTATCTGGCATTGAATCCAGCGGACCAGATTCCGTCAAGTGCCTTTATTTTGGTTAACACGCATGATTTTGAGGGTGCAACCACTGCCGCTAACCGTGCTAGACGATATTTTTATGAAAATTATCCAGAAGCCAGGTTCAAAGTCAAACACCTGTCCATGGGCGGGGCGGAATCCGGCATTATTGAACTGAAAATTTCAGGTCCGGATTCTGATCGATTATTGGCGATGGCAGCGCAAATAGAATCCCAATTTGCCCAGCTTCCCAATATTGTTCAAAATGAAAACAACTGGGGCAATAAGGTCTTAAAATCGGTGATCAACATTGCCCAGGACAGAGCCAGAGTGCAGGGTGTCACTTCACAAGATATCTCCAAGGCACTGGATGCTTATGTATCCGGTTCGACTGTGTCAACGTTTCGGGAGGGTATACACGCGATTCCCATCGTCTTACGCGGGATAAAATCATCCCGGGACAGTTTGGAAGATCTGGCAGGTCTTACGTTGCCGATCAACGGCAAATTGGTATCCTTGAATCAGGTGGCAGAACTCATACCCACCTATGAAGTTTCGCAAATGCGCCGTGAGAATCAACTCCGCACCATTAAGGTTTCAGCAAAAAGCAAAGATCTATCGGCGTTTGAGATGTTGCGTTTTATCCAACCCACGTTGGATAATCTTGACTGGTCAGGTGGGTATTCCTATGCACTGGGGGGTGAAATTGAGAACAGCAAGAAGGCGAACACGATGCTGTTAGGTGGCATGGGGACGGCCTTACTGGTGATGCTGGCGGCACTGATGTTCCAGTTTAATTCAGTACGCCGTGTTGTCCTGGTTTTCATGACGATTCCACTGATTTTGATTGGTTCACCACTGGCGTTAATACTCACGGGACAACCCTTGTCCTTTTTCGCGACCTTGGGGCTGATTTCACTGGCTGGAATTATTATTAACAACGCCATCGTTTTAATCGACCAAATTGATTTGGAACTCCCCACCTTACCGCTTCGCGAAGCGATCACCTGTGCTGCTGAAAAACGCGTTACGCCAATTATATTAACCACCTTAACTACGGTAATGGGGCTCTTACCCATGGCAATTTCCGGTGGGGCTTTGTTTGAGCCCATGGCGATACTGATGATTGGCGGCATATCGTTAGCATCGATAATCTCGCTGTTTTTTGTGCCGTCTGCGTTCCTGTTATTTTTTCAATTGGGTCAAAAGCGAGCAACGCCCGTAGACTCCCCAGCAGGAGATACCCTATGAGACCTGACTATACCGTTAACGGTTCTTTTTATCGGTTAAGTATCGTACTGGTTTTACTACTCGGCGGTTGTGTTTCATCGTATCAGCAGGGCAAAATTACAACTCCAGAGCTAGGCGAAGAGTGGGCAGGTGATACACAGGAGGTGTTTACTTCCGAACAGGCAAACATCCTCCCCCGGTGGTGGGAAGCGTTTAATAGCCACGAGTTAAGTATACTGGTCGAAAAAGCCTATAGCCAGAATTTAACCCTGCGTATGGCGGCCTTACGTATTTTACAGGCGCGTGCTTTGTCAAATGCGGTAGGCTCAGCGCTATACCCGTCAATAAACACAAACAACAGCATCATGCACACACAACCCAGTGGTAATGCACAACCTTCAGATACAAGCTTCACGAATTATCAGTTGGGTATCGATTCTTCATGGGAACTCGACCTGTGGGGGCGCACCAGAAGAAATATTGGCGCAGCCACGGCCGACTTAAATAACCTGAATGCAGCTTACGAAGATATCGCTTTATCGGTGGGTGCTGAAGTTTCATCCGCCTATATCAATTACGCCGTATTGCAGAATCAACTTAAATTAATCAATACGAATATTGAGCTGCAAAAACAATCGCTACATGTTACCAGGGCGCTATTTGAAGAGGGATCACGTACAGCGCTGGATGTACAGCAGGCGCGCGCAATTTTGGCGGCCACGCAGGCACAGGTGCCCAATTTAGAGCGCAGTAAAAACAAAATCCGCAATGCTTTAATTACGCTGCTTTCACTACCGCCTACCGAAATTGACACACTATTACCCAAGGGAGATATCACCTTACCGGTACTTTCCGGGGATGTACCCTTGGCTGCACCGGTAGATGTACTGAGACGGCGCCCCGATATCCGCCAAGCTGAGTGGGCAGCAGTGGCCGCGGCAGAACGCGCACAAGTAGCGCATCTGGAACGTTATCCCAGGATCAGTCTGTCAGGTTCTATTAACTTACAGGTTGTCGATGGTGTACCGACTCTCTTTGGTGGTGGTCCCGGGGAACTGTTCAATAAAAACAGTTTAGGGTTTAATATTGGTCCGTCAGTGTCGATTCCACTATTTAATGCGAATCGTTTGGAAAATAACTTATTAGCACAGGATGCGGCCTTCCAGCAAGCGTTGGCAGCGTATCGGCTTGCCGTATTCCGTGGTTTGCAAGATGTGGAAAACTCGCTGACGGCATTGGCACAATCTCGACAGCGTTACCGCCATCTGCAAAAAAGTGTCAAGGCGTATAACCAGGCCTATACGATCGCAAAAATCCTGTATAGAGAGGGAGAAGGCAGTTTCCAGAATATCATTGATACGCAACGCCAATTAATTGATCAGCAGCAGACCCAAATCGCCGAACAAGGCAATATTTCCTTGGCACAGATTTCCCTGATTCGCTCACTGGGAGGCGGCTGGGTGCCCGAAGAATCAATGCGTTTAGACGGCGCAACTAAACAATCGTTAAAAGGCCGTTCTCCCAGTTGGTCAAAATACCTTGAGTAGCATCGGTCAATACGATTATTAAAATTGCGTATATCATGTGGATATAAAATTTAATATTTTTAATTATTTTAAGTAATTTTCAGTTCCGACTCATTACCGTGGGGCTTTGCCGGAGCAACCGTGCGCTGCCCCGGTGCCCCCTTTCTTCCGCAGTTTTCATACAAAAGTATTACATCCCCGGGTTCCGCGTATTGCGTTATGGCCCGGCTTAGCGTATAGACGATACCATGATGTTCTCATATTCTCGCGTGTACATTGATTCGATCGGTTATGAGCTGGCACCCAACATTCTGACATCCGATGATGTGGAGGCACGCCTCTTGCCGGTCTATGAAACGCTGCACATCCAGAAGGGACAGCTGGAAGCCCTCACCGGTATCCGTGAGCGCCGGTACTGGGACCCGGGCTTTGGTATGGCGGAAGGCGCAGCCCGCGCCGCACAAAAGATGCTGGCCCGCACCGGGCTGCCGCCCGGAGACATCGGCATGGTGATCTACGGCGGTGTCTGCCGGGATAACATGGAACCTGCCACAGCCTGTGCGGTCGCCGATGCCGTCGGCGTATCTCCGGATGCTGAAATCCTCGACATATCCAATGCCTGCCTGGGTGTTATCAACGGAATTGTCAAGGCAGCCGATGCCATAGAACTCGGCCGGATTCGTGCCGCGCTGGTGGTGTCCTGCGAATCTTCCGGGCAGATCATTGATGATTCCATCGACCGGATGAGAGCCAATCCGACCATGGATGTGTTTAAAACCGTTGTGGCCACCCTGACCGGCGGCTCGGGTGCGGCGGCTGTTCTCGTGACAGACGGTTCGTTTTCTGAACAGCAGAAACGCCGCCACCGGATCCTCGGCGGTGCGGTAAAACAGGACGTATCTCACCACCGACTCTGTATTTGGGGACGAGACGCCGGCTACACCGAAAACGGACACTTTTTCATGAACACGGATTCTGTTTCGGTCCTGAAAAACGGGGTTGCCCTGGGTACCGAGACCTTTACCGCATTCAGAAAAGGACTTGATCTGCCGGCGGACAAGCCGGATAAAATCATCTGCCACCAGGTGGGCGCATCCCACCAGAAAACCATTTTAGCGTCGCTGGGCCTGCCGCCGGAAAAGGATTTTTCCACATATCCCTATCTGGGGAATATGGGAACGGTATCGCTTCCCATGACCGCCGCCATTGCCCATGAACGCGGGTACCTCAATGCCGGCGATATGGTCGGCTTTTTCGGAATTGGCAGCGGGCTGAACTGTATGATGCTCGGTATTGACTGGTAACACCTAACCCACACGGGGACCGCCATGCACCCAGACATGTCTGCTGACACCTGGCAATCGCTCTATCCGTTTCCATCACGGTTTATGTACATCTGCGGTAACCGGTATCATTATGTTGACGAAGGCGCCGGCCACCCGGTCATCATGGTTCACGGGAACCCCACCTGGTCGTTTTATTACCGCAACCTGATCAACTATCTGTCATCTTCCTGCCGATGCCTTGCACCGGACCATATCGGATGCGGTCTTTCTGACACGCCATCGCCGCGCACCTACGGGTACCGGCTGGCAGACAGACTTCGGGATCTGGAGGTCTTCATTGACCGCCTGAATCTGACCGAACCGTTCACCCTGGTGGTGCATGACTGGGGCGGCATGATCGGTACCGCTTATGCGGTCCGGCATCCGGAAGCCATCCGGCGGATGATAGTCACCAACACGGCTGCTTTCACTAAACCCCAGGGCAAATCGCTCCCCTTTCGGCTCCGTCTGATTCGTGAATTCGCCTGGTTTGCCCGTCCGGCCATCCTGGGATTTAATCTGTTTTCCTGGCTGGCAGCCAATGGCATGGGCACGGTGCAGCCGCTTCCGGCTGCGGTCAAAGCCGGGCTCACCGCGCCCTACAATACGCCGTCCAACCGGATTGCCACCCTTCGGTTTGTCCAGGACATTCCGCTTTCCCCTGCGGATCCCAGTTACCCCCTTGTCCGGGAAACAGCGGATCTGCTTGAGGTGCTTTCTGAAAAGCCCATGCTGATTCTCTGGGGGGCAAAAGATTTTGTCTTTGACAGCGACTATTATGACGAGTGGCTCCGCCGGTTCCCGGGCGCTCAGGCCCATCTGTTTAACCATGCCGGCCATTACCTGTTTGAAGATGTACCCCGCGAGGCATTTGCCTGCATCGGCAATTTCATGAACCCGCAGCATTCACCCAACACAGCGCAGGTCTGATATGGCAGCAGCAAAAAAAAAAGAGACACCACCACCGGAACCCGGTGCGCCTGAGGAGAAAACAAAATCACCAAAAAAGAAAAAGCGCGTGATCCTGATCGTCCTGCTGCTTTTCTTTCTTTCCGGTGCCGGCGGTGGCGCGTATTTCTTTGTGTTCAGGGAAAAACCAGCAGACAGCGACAGCCCGGCCTCCCTTACACCGCGAACCGATCTTGTCCATATCAGCCTGACCGCGGAGGTGATCGCCTTTTCAGCTGAGTCCACACCGGCACTCTACCTTGGCATGGCGGAAATCAATGATGACATTACGCGGATCGATACGGAAGTGGCACGCATACAGGCCTATGCGGTCACGTATCCCAAACAGCAGAAAATCGTGGAGGCACGGGTCAAAATCTGGGACAAAGACCGAAAGCTGCTCACAAAAACCCTTTCCGCTGTCGAAGCCAGTCTGGAAACCTTTTTTGTCAGTACCCGTGTGAACCCGGAAGAGGGTGCTGCCCGTATCGCATCCGGCCAGCAGAAACTAACCGATCTGATCACATCCACCCGGAGTGCTGTTTCCCAGCATCTGGCCACTCTGGAACCGACAGAAAATGAACCCACCGGATTTTTTGAAAAAATAAAAAGCCGGATACTGGAATTCTTCAAATGAGCCTTACAGAACCGCTGTCTGATTTAAATGAAGGAAACGCGCCCGTCAACGTCGCCATGCACCTTCGGGCCATGGCGGAGGAAAAACCGTACAAACGTGCGGTTGTCTGTCCGTCCGGAAGGGATTCCGCCGGCAGGGTCACCTACGCCCAGCTGACCTTCCGGCAGCTGGACCAGGATTCAGACAGCCTGGCAGCCGGCCTTGTCGCTGCCGGTATTACCCGGGGCACCCGGACCATTCTCATGGTCACCCCATCCATTGATTTCTTTTCACTGACATTTGCCCTGTTCAAAGCCGGTGCGGTCCCTGTGGTCGTGGATCCGGGTATGGGCCTCGACCGCATGCTCTCCTGTCTCAAGGAAAGCCGTGCCGAGGCCTTTATCGGTATTCCCAAGGCCCATGTGCTCAGATCCTTTCGTCCCGGTTTTTTTAAACAGGTACGCACCTGGGTAACGGTGGGCAAAAAATGGTTCTGGGGCGGTCATACCCTCAAGGGACTCCGGAACATGGGTGCGGGGGTGTCTGATTTTTTGGCGGCACCGACCACGCGGGATGAAATCGCAGCTATTTTATTTACCACCGGCAGCACCGGCCCAGCCAAAGGGGTCGTCTATACACACGGCACCTTTGATGCACAAATACAGGCGATTAAATCCCATTTCAAAATTGGTGACAATGAGATAGATCTGCCGACATTCCCCTTGTTTGCCCTGTTTGACCCGGCCATTGGCATGACCGCCGTAATCCCGGACATGGACCCCACACAACCCGCCCGTGTCAACCCGCAGCGGATTTTCGAAGCTATTTTGAATCAAGGGGTAACCCATATGTTCGCGTCACCGGCGCTCCTGAACCGGGTAGGCCTATACGGGGAAAAAAACAAGATAAGCCTGCCGACCCTCAAGCGCGTGGTTTCTGCCGGGGCCCCGGTGGGTGCTGACAACATTGCACGGTTTTCCACCCTGCTGCCCGAAGACGCGGTCATTCATACCCCTTACGGCGCAACCGAAGCCGTGCCCATTCTCTCCATTACCAGCCCGGAGATCCTGTCTGAAACCCGGCAGCAGACGGAACAGGGATTCGGGATCTGCGTGGGCCGGCCCATCGGCGATATCCAGGTCCGGCTGATCCGTATCACGGATGATCCCATCGTCACATGGGATGACAGCCTTGAAGTACGGCCTGGAGAACCCGGTGAAATAACAGTATCCGGTGATCTGGTCACCACCCGTTATTTCGAACGGCCGGACGCGGATGCCCTGGCCAAAATACAGGACAACGGCCGGGTATGGCACCGAATGGGAGACCTCGGATGGATGGATTCCCGAGGCCGAATCTGGTTCTGCGGCCGCAAGGCACACCGGGTTCCCACGGAAAACGGTGATCTGTACACCCTACCCTGCGAGTCAATTTTCAACACCCATCCAGATGTGTACCGGAGCGCCCTTGTGGGCGTCGGTAGCGGGCCGCACAAAACGCCGGTTATCTGCATTGAATGCATGAAACCAAACTCACCGCGTGAGCTTGAACGGGAACTCATTGCCCTGGCTGCCAGCCACCCGGTCACCGAATCCATACAGACCATATTGTTCCACCCTTCTTTTCCGGTGGATATCCGTCATAACGCGAAAATATTCCGGGAAAAACTCGGGCCCTGGGCAGAACAGCAGCTCACGGGTGCCAAAGGAACGTGACGCATGCGAAACATACTGGTTACCGGTGGGGGTGGATTTCTCGGAAAAGCCATTGTCAAGAGGCTTCTTGATCAGGGGGACCGCGTCCGGTCGTTTTCCCGAAAGACCTATGCGGATCTGACCGCCCTGAACGTTTCGCAGATCCAGGGAGACCTGGCAGATGCCGCGGCCGTGTCCCGGGCTGTGGCAGGGATGGATGTGGTGTTTCATGTGGCGGCGCTTCCCGGCGTCTGGGGACCCTATGACGCCTTTTACCGCACCAATGAACTCGGCACCCGAAACATCATCACGGCCTGCCGCACCCACAGGGTGCAGCGGCTGGTCTACACCAGCAGCCCCAGCGTGATCTTTGACGGCAGTGATATGGAAGGCGTGAATGAATCTGTGCCCTATCCGAAACACCACCCCACCCATTACAGCCGGACCAAGGCGGCAGCTGAAAAGTTTGTCATGGCCGCCGGAAACAAAGATCTGCCCACCATTTCGCTGCGGCCCCACCTGATCTGGGGTCCGGGAGACAATCACCTGGTTCCCCGGATACTGGCCCGGGCCAGACAGCTGGTGCAGGTGGGTGATGGCAAAAACCGTGTGGACACCCTCTATATCGACAATGCTGCCAGCGCCCATCTGCTGGCGGAAAAGGCCCTTGAACGCAATCCGAATCTGTCGGGCAACACCTATTTCATCAGCCAGGATGATCCCATTCCCGTATGGGACATGATCAACCAGATCCTGGCTGCCGGCGGGAAACCCGCCATTGAAAAAAAAATGTCCCACACAACCGTTCGTTTAATCGGTGGTCTGCTTGAAGGCATCTGGCGTCTAGGCAAGCTGCCCGGCGAACCCCCCATGACCCGATTTGTGGCAGATGAACTGGCCACCGCCCACTGGTTTGACATCTCTGCCGCCAAACGCGATTTCGGATTTTATCCGGAGATTTCCACCGCCGAAGGGTTGCAGCGGCTTGCGGCATACCTTGCTGCCGATTCCGGCCGTTTTTAAGGTTGTTAACGTCTTTAACCGTTTGATCTTTTCACATTAACGCATTGGATTTTCAGGTAGTTTTCATTCGTAACCATCTGTTATTATGATAAAAACAAATCGTTATAAATCCCGAAAATTGCGTTCATATCGTTCAGCCACATCTCTGGCCAACTCCCGGATCAGCGGATCCAGGTTTGTATCGTCTGCCGGGATATCCGCTGCAGCCATCCCCCACAGGTCAGTCCCCACCAGCTGCGCAGCCACCATGGCCGCTTCCGGATGCTGGACGGATCCGCTCAATACCTGCCAGGCCGTTTCCGGGGTAGACGCACAGGCGGCCCTGGCAAGTGAAAACCCGGATGTGAGGATATCTGTGTAACATCGGTCCGATGTTCCCAGGTCCCCTGATCCCGCAAGCCGGTCTGCGAGATCAGCACTCAGTCCGCGGGAACGGCCGATGCGGATGGCGGTTTCTATTGACGCTTCAAGCGACGAAGCGGTTCGTATCCGCATGGAGAGCGCAGCGGCATACACGCCGCCGGCAACCGCGCCCTCTGATTTCGGGCAAATCAGCGCGCAAACTGACTGGCCGGCTGAAAACGCCGCCTGCGCGTCAAGTGCCGCGCCAACCGGCGCCAGCATCCAGAGTCCTTCATGGCAGGCCATATCTGGGGCTGCGGGATTCTGGCCGGCCGGTGTTCCGGATACGAGTATTTCCAGAATACCGGGACAGGTCAGAAGCGCGCCCATCATTTCCGACCGGACACCGAGGATGCCGTCCACCACCGCGCACATGCCATGACGCTGAATCAACGATGAATCCGCCAAAACCGACTGGGTCCGCATCCACCGGATCATGGCATTCCATACCTGTTCACGGATCGCCTCGATGGTCAGCGTGGCTGATCTGACAGCTGCAAGGATCACCCCTTCGGCAGTAAAGAGCATCAACCGGGTTCGGCTGGTGGTGACATGCCCTGTACATGCCGCATCCATACGTGCACTGGTCAAAAAGCAGCGCTGCACCCGTTCTGCGTAATGTGTGTTCACAGCAGTCCCCTTTAATTTTGTTCCGGGATCTGGTTCCCTAAAAAAACCTGTTTTCAACACAGGCGCCGCATGATACGAGAAACGTGCAGATGGTTGTATCAACTAGTGATGTTAACCCAGACCCGGGATCGTTCAGATGCCCTTTTGTTTTCGACATACCTGCCTGACCGCAGTGTTAACAGCTTTTGTGCTTTTGCTGCTTTTTCAGGAGTCATCGGCTCACGCCGGCAGTGCCCGGAACATTTATATGAAAGCGGCAGACATGAGAGACGCCCTCGATACCCGGGTCCCCTGTTATCATATGTTGCGTGAACTTTCCATACACGGTATGGGAAGCCCGTGTGTATCCCGTATTTCCATCTATAAAAAAAACGCCTCCAAACGGATTGAGTCCCATGTGCTCACCGCCCCGTCCGGAAGCGCCCTTAAAGACACCCTTGTGATCGATGACGGATCGCGCCGCCATCATTTCACTGCAGATGGTATGACGGCTATGCCGTCGGAAACAGGTGTCAAATCGGATTTTTCTCCAGTATCCTTTGCCCGTGAAGGCGACGCAGTGGTCAACGGTGCCCCCTGCTACATCATCAAGACCCGAAATGAATTTGACGATATCACGACCCTGTGGATTGAAAAAAAGTATTATCTCATCTACCGGATTGAAACCTGTACCGCCGACAGCACTACCCTGGAAACCTTTTCTGATTACCGGGAAGTAACAGATAACTGCTTTATCCCCTATCAATATCATGTAGTTGAAAATCAAATCCCAATTCAGTCTATGCAGGTATTGGCGTTTACAAAAAAAACAGATATGGAGGATACCCTGTTTCAGATTCCGGGTGCGGATCCCCCTGTTCCGGCACGTCCTGAAACCGGCCAAGCAGTTTCAGATGCCCAGGTGTCACTGGTCAACCGGATACAGATTGTCAATGATATCATGGCGCTCACAGAGGAAATGCAGAGACTGATCCATAAGGGACAGACCGCTGAAGCAGGTGTTTTACAAAAAAAAATTGAAGCGCTGTCCGAGCAGCTTCACGACTGATTTCCCATTCCGGTGCCCGAAATCCGGCCCCCTCCATGCCATCGATTTTTAACGGATATAACCGTGTCTCCAACACGTTTGTTCCCGTTGATCCGGCAGTACACCCATTCGCTTTCCGTACCTGCCACAATCCACCCGGACAATTCCGAGTTGCGAAGCGAGATTTCGTCGGTTATACTGGAAAAAATCCTTAATGAAGGAGGAAGCCGATGATACCTATACAAAAACACAATTTATTGTTTTTACTTATTTTTATATTTTTATTAACAATAGCGAGCCTCACGGCCTGTCACTCGGGCAGCACGTCTTCCAATGGCAGCCGTATCGAACCATCATTTTTTTCAGCTGACCTGGGGCCTGGAACCGATTCCCGGGATCTGACGTTTGGAAATGGCGAACCCGAAATCGACGCTGGAGCCCAAGACGACGAGGCAAAAACCGAGATTGAAGAAGCAGACATTATCCGGCTTGACGGTGACCGGCTTTATCTTGTCAATCAATATCGCGGTCTGATCATCTGCAGCATTGCCGAGCCGGAAGCGCCGTTTATCCTTGGACGGTTTCCCCTTGTCTGTGGGGAGCCGTTTGAAATGTATCTGTATGAAAATGACGCTTATATCATCACCCAGCCCGCCCCGATGATGGTCGATACAGAATCGGGCACAACCGCTGACACCTCCCAGGCAACACTCTGGCGGATTGATATCAGCAACCCCGCTGCACCCTCACAGGTGGCAAACGCAATGTTCAGCGGCAGCGTGACCGAATCCCGACGGGTGGATGACAGACTGTATGTGGTGGCAACAGACGGCGCTTATGATAGATCAACCGGTGTCTATTCCTCAAAAACCCATGTGACGGTTTTCCGATTGAATGGCGGGTCTGGCAACCTCCCCCAGCTGGATACGGCATCCTTTGACGGAAATACAAACGTCATTCATGTGACCGAAACCGCCCTTTTTACCGTATCCAATGATTACACTTCCCCCGGTAACGAAGCCCGAAGCACCTATATCGATATCGCCGATCCTTCCGGCAGCATGTCGAAGAAAGGAAGCATCCGTGTGGCTGGGTACCTTGCGGATAAATACAAGATTGACTATACAGCGCCTTATCTGCGCATCTGTACCTATGACAGTCGGAATGAGATCAGCCTGCTCACGGTGGTCGATTATTCAGATCCCATGACGCCCCGGCAGCTCGGGCAGATACGTATTGCCCAGGGAGAGCAGCTGTTTGCTACCCGGTTTGACGGCAACCGTGCGTACATGGTCACCTTTGAGCGGATTGATCCGCTCTGGGTGATCGACCTGTCTGACCCGGAAAATCCGTCGATCGCAGGTGAACTGGAAGTCCCAGGCTGGTCCACTCACATTGAGGCATCAGGCTCCCGGCTGATCGCCCTGGGTGTCGAAAATACCGATATCGGGCGTCAGGTTGTGATTTCCCTGTTTGATGTGTCAGATCCCTCTGACCCGAAGCTCGCAGACAGGATCCGATTCGGCAACAACGACGGGTGGGTCGATTCCGAAGGGTTCAGGGATCCCAAAGCCCTCACCGTGGATACCGATGCCGGTCTGATCCTGTTGCCTTACGCGGTTTATCCGCATGGCACCGCGCCCATAGACAACCGCCTGCAGCTCATCGACTACTCCCTGGACGCGCTCACGAAACGGGGATGGATCAGCCACACGGGAACGATCCTGAGAAGCCGTTCAGCCGCTGGCTATCTGTATGCACTGTCTACCGAATCACTGCAGGTGATCGATGCCACAAATCGGGATCATCCGGAAATGGCAGGTGAAGTGACCCTGGCTGAAAATCTTCGCGGTTTTCATCCCCTTGCTAACGGATATGGGGTCCGGACCCTCGCCTATTCCGACGGGACCTTCCGTCTCTCTGCAGTTTCGCTTTCCGAACCCGAGACCCTGATTCCGGGTTCTGCGCTTGAACTGGATCGCACCCCGTCAACCCTCTGGAGGCAGGGGAATAAACTTGGCATGTTTTTTTCCGCGTTTGATGCGCTCCCTTATACGGAGACCATTCTGTCGCCGGACAGAAATCCCCTTCGATCAGCGATTCTGTACGTTGATTACACCGATCCGTCACATCCCGAAAAGGGAACCCCCAAAGCGGTTGGCGGCCAGTATTACACCAGCAGTGATGACACCGGCATGCAGTACCTGTCCACCTATGTACAGACCGCCATTTCCCTGGGAGACGCGACCTTGGCACTCGTCTCCTCCAGCGATGGCATGTATCGGTACATGGACGCAACTGCTTCAGATGACAGTACAGACGACTCAGATTCAACGGAATCCATCGGTAATTCCACCCTTATTTTCATGAATGTGTCCGACATTGGTAACCTGAAGGTAACGGACAAGATTCGCCTGTCAACGCCACTGATCCGTCCGTTTGCGGAAGGGAAAACGCTGTATTACTCCTACAGCGAATCTGCTGATAACGACGCCATGGGCCGCTCTCAGGTTCAGTACTATCTTGGCGGCTATGATGCCAGTGATCCGGCTGATCCCAAACCCATTGATGCGATCAATCTGCCGGGCATCTGTCTGGGATTCATTGATGACACGGTGGTCCTCACGGCAGACTATGCCTGGGGTGATACCCTGAATGACACGCCGAAGTACAATATCTGCTCGGTGGACATAACAGACGTGCCCGAAGTGATCGACACCGTGAAGGTGTCTCAGCCCGTGTACGGTTTCATCCTCACAGACCGCCGATTAATACTGAATCCGGGCGGGTATTATCTATGGGGTCCATATTTCGAACACAGTGGGTACACGCTTCAGCTCGTCAATTTGGAGGATCCGGCCGACCTGGTGATTCAGGATTTCTCCTTTGAAGACGCAAATGGATACGCGTATGTAACCGGCGCCTCAGGAACCGATATGGTGGCCGTTAGTAGCGGATATGCGCGGCTCTACGATATGACCGACATCAATGCGGTCCGGCTTGTGGATAGGTTCTACACCCCTCATAACTGGGCAGCGCCCGCGTTTCAGGGAGGAACCATTTACGTAGCGACCGGATACAGTGGGCTCTGGATATCAGAATGAACACGTATCACCCACTGGTCTCACGTTTTCTGCGATTGAATATCGCAACAAAAATGAGTTTGGGATATCTTCCCCTGGCCGGCATCATCCTTCTCATTGCCATTTTTGCCCTTGTCGGTCTGGGGAAGATGAATCAAATCAACAACACCATTGTCCATCACGATATCATTGTCATTGAAACTGTTGACAAGCTGATCGACAATCTCCTGGCACAGGAATCCTATGCCAGGCGGTATCTGATCATCGGCAACGCGGACATGTACCAGATGCATCTCAAACGCGCCGCAGAATTCGATACGCTCGTGAATCGGCTGCGGAGCCTGCCGGATCAAAGCGCGCTGCCAATCCATGAAATTCAGTCCATGTATACCAACCTCAACAACACCTACCAAAACGCCTTCAAACAAGTAAAAGAAAGCGATATCCCTGTTCCGGTGATTGATGACACGCTGTCCCGGACCTTGAAAAAACTGATCACCCTTCTGCAGACCACAGCAGACAGCGTTCACCACAGTTTGAACCGGAAAATGATCCATTCAAGTGACCTGGGTATTTATACGTTCCGGATCATGGCATCCCTTTCCTTTCTCGGTTTACTGGTGGGTATTGCGTCGGCGTTACTGATCACTCGCAATATTGCCCGCTCCATCCACCAGCTCAAAATTGCAACCGATGAAATTGCCAGTGGCCGATTCGATTATGAGATCCGGGTCCATGATCAGGGTGAACTCGGAGAGCTTGCCACGGCTTTTCAGACCATGGCGCATCGGCTTGGGCGGTTGGAAGAGATGTACCTGGATGCCAGCCCCCTGACCCGGCTTCCCGGGGGAGTCGCCATTGAAAACATACTCAAAAAACGACTTGATGCCAAAGAAACGGTTGCGTTCTGCATGGTCGATCTGGATAATTTCAAGTCGTTCAATGACCGGTACGGGTACGCCAAGGGCAATCAAATGATCAAAATGACAGCGGCAATCATCGAATCAGCTGTACAGGCGTTTGGTTCACCCACTGATTTTATCGGCCACATCGGCGGAGATGATTTTGCGGTGATTACTGAACCGAAAAACGCCCGACAGATCTGCGAACAGATCGTCAGGGTGTTTGATGAAAAGGTGATCAGCCACTATGAGGCATGCGATCTCGAAAAAGGATATATTGAAAGTACCGCCCGCTCCGGTGAGCGGTCCGAGTTCCCCATCATGTCCGTCTCCATTGCCATTGCCTCCAATGAATCCAGACAGGATGTCAATCATATACAACTGGGCGAAGTAGCCGCAGAACTGAAAAGGCTGGCCAAATCCCTCCCTGGCAGTCAGTATGTCACGGATCGCAGGAGATACGACAAAACCGAGGACAGGTACGCAGATACGAACGATACCCTACAGTCTGAAAAAGAGACGCTCACCGGATAGTCCGCCCGTTTTTAATGTGCTCATGCGTGGTTCACTGTAACATCGGAGAGACCTGATGCCCCTCATTTCTATCGTTCTTCGTCATCGCCTGCGGGAAATTACGCAGGTTATCATTCTGTTGGTCATCCTGAGTGGATGCGTGGCGCGCCATCACGCAGAAAACGCGCACACAGAAACGCGTTCTGATAATTTGCCGGTCATTCTGGAAGTCCGTACCCTGGCGGAGCAGATCGCGGAATATGAGCTGCAGCTCGAAACCGAATCTGAAGAAGAGACTGACCCCACTATTTACCTGGAGCTGGGGCTTCTCTATGCCCACCCCCTCAATCCAGAAATCGATTTTACGAGAGCAGAGTCCTGCTTTCGCATGTATGAGCTGGGCCATCAGGGAAAACAGGAAAAATATATTCAATACATCGGTAAGCAAGTGCGTAAATTAAAGGCGCAGAAAGACCAGATCGTTTCACAGTCTGAGACGATTGATGAAAAAGATGCTAACATAAAACAGTTGAACCGTCGAATTGAAAACCTGCTGGCTGAAGAGAGACAGCGTCAGCAGGAGATCACTGCACTCAACGCCGAAATTTGTCGCCTGAAAAAAAACATCGACCGGCTCATATATCTGGATATTCGCCTTGAAAAGGAACGCCGGGGGCTGGGAAACTGATTACCGGATCATCACGGACATCACAAGTGCGTAAACCAGGGGCATGAACACCGCCGGAAGCAGGTTTCCCACCTTGATGGTTTTTATCTCAAGAAGGGTAATTCCAATCCCAAGGATCAGCAGTCCGCCCACAGCGGAAATATGAGAAACCACCGCATCTGATAATAAAGGACTGATCAGGGTTGCCATGACCGTGATGAGCCCCTGATATAAAAAAACCGAGAGCGATGAAAATAAGACACCAACCCCCAAGGTGGAGCTAAGCACCAGTGATGTGACACCGTCCAGTATGGACTTGGCAAAAAGGGTCTCGTGGTTACCGGAAATACCGCTTTCAAGGGACCCGACAATGGCCATGGATCCGACACAGAAAAGGAGGGTGGCCGCGATAAATCCCTTTGCAAGCGTCCCCTTTGTGTTGCCAAATCGCATTTCCAAAAAACGCCCCAGCCATTCCAGGCGCCGCTCAATCTGCAACCCTTCGCCAACAAGGCCGCCGACAACCATGCATCCGATAATGAGCAGCAGGCTATCAGAGGACATGGCACTCTTGATTCCCACCAGAGCAACACTCAATCCGACGGCCTGCATGAGAATGCGCTGATACCGCTGGGAAAGCCCGCCTTTAACAGCCAGACCGGCCAGGCTTCCAATGACAATGGCAATGGCGTTTACCGTTGTTCCGAGCATGATCCTGTTTCCTTACCGTTGGCACAATCGTAAAAAAACAGCTTTTACCACAGGCATCCGGGTAATCCAAACAGAAATCCATTCAGGTATCCGTGAGGGCGGTCCAGGACTCACGCGTAAAACGCTTCATACCGGAAACAAAACGAAACCTGTTGACGCCTGTTTCTCTGATGTATTATTAACCGTTATCAATGTGTCATATCTGATGTATTGGCGACCATCGACCCATACGTTATATTCCGTCATCTTGAACCAAAGGAGACAGCGCATGAAACCCGTTGAAGAACTCAGACTCCCGGATACGGTCCTGTACACCATCAACCACGAATGGGCGGAACGGTCCGATGGCGGAGAAACGGTGCGGGTCGGCATCTCGGATTATGCCCAGGATCAGCTCGGTGACATTGTCTATGTGGAGCTTCCGGCACTGGAAACCGAATTCCAAAAAAACGACGAGTTCGGATCCATCGAATCCGTTAAAGCGGTGTCTGAAGTGTATATGCCCATCAGCGGCAAAGTGGTGGCGGTGAACGAAGACCTGGAAGACGCGCCTGAACTCATTAACGCAGATCCCTACAAAAGCGGGTGGATTGTTGAAATTAAGCCGTCAGATGCCTCTGAGCTGGATCAACTCATGAATCGCACCGAATACCTGAAGCAGCTGCAAGGGTAAATCTCTTTTCCAGAGCGGATATCGCAAGGCTGGGCTGACATGCATTGGGTTCGCCTCTACGAATATGACACCCTTCCCTATGAACAAGCGCACCGCCTTCAGCTGCGTCTGGTAAACGAACGGGTAGCGGACCCGAAGCTCCCGCCTGCCCTGATCCTGCTTGAGCATCCCCCGGTATTCACACTCGGGCGTCGGGGGGATCGTTCCCATCTGCATGTAACACCGTCATTCCTCTCATCCAGAAACATCCCGCTCCTCCCTGCGGAACGCGGTGGAAACATCACCTATCATGGCCCCGGCCAGTTGGTCGTCTATCCTATCGTCTATCTTCGCCAGGCGGGCATGGGCATCCCCGGCTTTGTCTCCCTGCTTGAAACCCTAATGATCGAAACCGCTTCAGGGTTCGGTGTGTCCGGCACCCGGATACCGAACCGTCCCGGTGTATGGGTCGGAGAAAAAAAACTGGGGAGTGTCGGTCTGGCTCTCAGAAAAGGCGTCACCTTTCACGGATTGGCCCTGAATGTCACCACAGACCTGACGCCGTTCACCTGGATTACGCCATGCGGGTTATCTGCAGTCCAGATGACCAGTCTTGCCCGGGAAACTGCCGGAAAGGCCGATATGGCAGCTGTACGCTGTTTATTTAAAGCACTGATTGAAAAACACGGGCACTGTCAACTCCGGGAAATGGCCTCCTGAACGGTTTGACGCATGCAGACAATCAGCAGCATAGATTCGCGATAGACATCTAATTTCACTGAAAAATATAAAAGCCCGCCCAACCTGTGATCCAAAAAGAAACACAAGATGCCTTTACGCACACGGCCGGCAGCGGGTAATTCAGGCGTCCGGGCAAGCGGCTTTGAGATTGACAAAGCTTACATCCTCGGTTAATTGCAGTCTATTGGTCGAAAAACAAAATTATCAACCGAGATATGGGGAAATTTTGCCAAAATAAAATATTTTCAGATAGTTAGTTTGAAATATTATGATGCTTTATACCGTAACAGAGACTTCAGATGTTCAACGATACAAGCGTTGATAAATTTTTCCCAGACACACGGCACTTTCCTTTTGTATCTCTTTTTCGAACATAAATGGGACAGAAGCTTCCATTTAAAAAAAAGATAAGGGTAAAGTCGTTTTTTACGTATTCATTTTAGATTCAAAGGGAAAGCGTTATGTTGACCAAGGTATTTCCATTCCTGCTCTGGTTCCAGGACTATGACACCGGCAAACTGAGAACCGACATTGTCGCCGGTATTACCGTGGCCATGGTATTGATTCCGCAATCCATGGCCTATGCACAGCTTGCCGGGCTGCCAGCCTATTACGGCCTGTACGCCGCGTTTCTCCCCCCCATGGTAGCAGCCCTGTTCGGCTCCAGCCGCCAGCTGGCAACAGGACCGGTGGCTGTGGTGTCGCTCATGTCGGCGGCGTCCCTCGAACCCCTGGCAACGGCGGGCAGTGCCGAGTTCATCGCTTATTCGGTTCTCCTTGCACTGACCGTCGGTATTTTCCAGTTTCTTCTGGGCGTACTCCGCCTGGGTCTTGTGGTCAATCTGCTGTCCCACCCGGTCGTAAACGGATTTACCAATGCAGCGGCCATCATCATCGCCTCTTCCCAGTTTTCCAAATTATTCGGTGTATATGTGGACAAGGCGCCCCACCACTATCAGACCATCATCAATGTCTGCAAGTCTGCCATCCATTACACCCACGTTCCCACACTGGCCATGGGGATTTTTTCCATTGCCCTCATGACCGGTCTCAAACGGGTCAATCCCAGAATTCCCAATGTCCTTGTGGCGGTGGCCATTACCACTGTTATTTCATTTGCCTTTCATTTCAACAATGACAATTATGTGCCCATTTCGCACATAAAGGCACCCAACGTGACCCAAATGATCACCTCGTTTAACGCGGATGTGGCCCAGATCAAAACACTGGGCGCAGAACGCGCCAAACTGAACACAACGCTCAAGCCGCTTAAGGATGCAGTCGGCCATCATCCGCCGTCTATGGAAATTCTCGATCTCGAGCACAAGCTGGCGATTATTAACATGAGAATCGATACCCTCAAGGCCTCCTCCGGAAAAACCCGGGAAGCCATACGCAGCATCCATTTTTCCTTACCCAAAGACGCTGGTGATGCGCCCCTGTATTATCTTGCCGGCCAGGAACCCTCCGGAACAGAAACAGACGGACGGACCTGGCGGTTGAAAGTCGGCAACAAGCCGCTGGACACCGCAAACCTGAAAATGATCGGTGCCGGCGCGATTATTGGTGATATTCCAAAAGGACTGAAAGTCGGAGTTCCCATCCTGCCGCCCAACACCACGTTCGTCCCCGTTTTCCTACAGCTGTTGCCCTATGCCGTGATCATCTCCCTCCTCGGGTTCATGGAAGCCATCGCCATTGCCAAAGCCATGGCTGCAAAAACCGGCCAGAAGCTTGATCCAAACCAGGAGCTGATCGGACAGGGGATGGCCAATATCATCGGTTCCTTTGGTTTCAGTTATGCGATTTCCGGATCGTTTTCCCGATCTGCTGTCAACCTCCAGGCCAATGCGGTCAGCGGCATTTCATCGGTTGTAACCAGCTTGATGGTTGCACTCACCCTCCTTTTCTTCACGCCCCTGCTCTATCATCTGCCCCAGGCAGTTCTCGCGTCGGTGATCATGATGGCCGTTATCGGACTCGTCAATGTCTCCGGATTTATCCATGCATGGAAAGCCAAGCGGTCTGACGGTGCGATCAGCGTTATCACCTTTATCTGTACCCTTTATTTCGCACCCCATCTTGAAGAAGGCATCATGGTCGGCGTGGCCCTGACCTTCATGGTTTTCATCTACAAAAATCTGCGCCCCCGGGTGGCCCTGCTGTCCCGCTCCCAGGACGAAACCTTCCGCAGCTCTGTGAAATACGGCCTCAAACAATGTGACCACATTGCCGCTGTCCGGTTTGACGGGTCGCTGATTTTCACCAATGCCTCCTATCTGGAAGACAAGGTGCTGGAATACATCAACAAGAAGCCGGACCTCCGCAACATTCTCATCGAATCCAGCGGCATCAATGATCTGGATGCGTCTGGTGAGGAAGCCCTGTCCATTCTCGTTGAATCGGTCCGGGATACCGGACGCGGCATTTTCTTCAGTGCTGTCAAGGAAGAGGTGATGGCGGTGTTCGAGCGAACCCATCTCATTGACAAAATCGGCAGGGAAAACATCTTTGCCACCGGTGAGCAGGCCCTTACCGCCATCTACAACCAGACGCAACAATCCGGGCACTGTGCGCACTGCCCGATGGCTCAATATATGCCGTTGGAATCGCCCATACAGAAATAATATCAGGAACTATAAACCGACAACAGGTCTTGCCCCTGATCCGTTCAGGGCAGGCCTGTTGTCTGCTGTTTCTTCATTTCTTCAGCAGCCCATGCGTGACAGGTCGATATGGGTGGTGAGCCAGTCTGCCAGACGATCATACTGCTGGTGACGGTAGGCAAGCCCGCACAGAAACGTTTCCGGCGTCTTTCCGTGAAACCCGGCCCATGTCAGATACCGGTCAAGAATGTCAGGGTTGTCCCAGAACCCGTGGATATAGGTGCCCATCACCCTGCCACAGGAAGAACGCATGCCGTCTGTGTCTGATACGGGTTTTCCGTTTCTGGCAGTGATCCGAACCGGCTGATGGTCGTCCCCAAGTGCCCGGGACCTGCCCATATGTATTTCATACCCCTGCCCGGAACCGCCGTTCCACTCAAAATCCGTGATCGTGGTAATCTTATCTGCTTCCAGCACCGTTTCCATCTGTAAAAGCCCGATGCCGTCCACCTGCTGATGACGGCCCTCGAGCTGATCCGGGTCAGAAACCCGCTTACCCAGCATCTGATACCCGCCGCAGATACCAAAAATGGGTTTTCCAGCATCCGCAGCGGTTAAAAGCGCTTTTGACCACCCGGTTGCATGGATCCAGTTCAGATCATGAAGTACATTTTTTGATCCGGGGAGGATAACGGTATGGCACAGGTCCATGTCAGACGGTGCGGCCAGGTACACAAGTTCCACACCGTTTACACGAGAGAGCGGCGAAACATCGGTAAAATTCGCTAGATGGGGCAAGGGGATGACGCCGATGACAAACGCGTCTTTTTCCGCCTGTTCCGGACGTTTCATAGGTGAGAGGGACAGGGAATCCTCATCGTCAATATGAATGTCCGTGAACCAGGGCAGCACACCGAGCACCGGAATGCCGGTTTTTGCTTCTATCCATTCAGTTCCCGATGCAAACAGGGAAAAATCTCCCCTGAATCGGTTAATGACAATGCCCTTTATCCGGGCGCTGAACTGTGGGGGGAGAATGGCAAGCGTCCCGACAATCTGGGCAAACACTCCGCCCTTATGAATATCTGCCACCAGGATGACATCCGCATCCGCATGCGCTGCCATGGGAAAATTAACAATATCCCGGTCCATCAGGTTGACTTCCGCGCACGATCCCGCCCCTTCGAGAACAATCCGGTCATGGGCGGCGCTCAGCCGGTCGTAGGCCTGGCAGGCCACCGCATACAATTCATCTTTTTTCCGGTAATAGTCCCGTGCCGACGCATGGGTGACCGCTTTCCCCAGCACCACCAGCTGGGATCCGGTATCGGAATTGGGTTTCAACAGCACGGGATTCATATCCGCATGCGGAATCTGGAAAGCGGCTTCAGCCTGCACGATCTGAGCCCGCCCGATTTCACGTCCGTCCGGCGTGACGCCGGCGTTATTGGACATATTTTGGGCCTTGAAGGGCGCGACCTGCTCACCGCGTGCGGAAAAATACCGGCAGAGCGCGGTGGCGATAACACTTTTTCCCACATCAGACGCCGTTCCCAGGACAGCAATGGATCGCCTGTCAGACACCGACGGCCTCCTTCTTCGGATTCGTTTATTTTCCGCCCTTACCTGTTGTTTAGACCCTGTAAGGCGTCCGAAATATGGCGGACAAAGATCTGGCCGATTCCGTGAAATGCGCCAATTCTTTTGGGGAAAAAAGAAATAGACAGACCCGATGCTTCGAACACCGACTTCCAGGAATCCGGCCCGTCGCCAGACACATCCACACGAAAATGCCGACCGGCTATCAGGGTCAGGGGCACCATATGCACTGCCGTGTAGCCGGCGGCTTTAATCTGTGCTGCCATGGCTGCCGGTGTACGTCGTCCGTGTTCAATCATTGCCATAAAGTGTCTGTTGCCTGCCAGTTCCCGGATATGGTGCAAGAGCGCAAAATACATCGCCCAGGACGGATGGCGGGTGCCATGGCCCAGATACAGAACCGCTTCAGAAGCAGGAACATCCGGCTGTAGTGCTGTGAGGATTCTGGCCACAGCCTCGACATCGTCAGGTGAACACAGCAGCGGTAATCCCACCCGGTGCGGAACACCGCTCCCGGCTGCGTCGCGGCGCATTTTGTGAAATTCTGAGCCACTGACCACATGAAGGGACTGAACAACAGCAGCGGAAAAGCCGGGCATTTGTGCAAACTGGCGCAACCGTTCACTGACAGAAAGCGCAGCCTTTTCATCACCGGATTCCTGGGCTTTCTGACGCATATAATCAGAGCTGTAGACGATCTCTGCAACATGGCCGGGAAAGGCCTCTTTTACCTGCTCAAGGATCTGGTTGTAGATCGGACGGGCATCGGCGGATGTGCCGAAGGCGACAAGAAGAATAGCAGGTTTCACAGGTATCAGCTCCAATCCGGTAACATAAAAAAATGGCGACAGTACACGTCTGCCAATGCAATAAAAGCCAGACCCTACCACAGGTTCACCGCCTCGGCAATCTCCCGCCGGATCAAACTGTCTGTCTACCTGGGTAGGGGGGATCTAGGTTCAGGGATCTACAACACGGCCCATAAAAAGGATCTGTTCGAGTCGCCGGTTCACAAGCGCAAACATAAAGGGATGGTCTGCGCGAAAAAAGCGTCGCTGCGCGAGGGATGTTTTCATCGCCACAACTGCGGTGGTGGCGGCTGCCGCCTCTGTACCCGCCTCATCCACATCAATGGTGGCAGACTGAAGTACGGCTGACAGGTAGAGGTCTTTTGCAGAGGAAATGCCTGAAAAATCCGCTTCCCGTCCAAATGCCGACCGCATGCCCATTGTCTGGAGGTGGTCTGACAGGGTCAGCCGGCTTTCAAGACGATATTTGGGAAGAAACACCTGGACCTCTGTCGGTGCAAGGGATGCGAGGGTCTGTTTCAGACCCATCACAGACAGGTCAGCCGCCACGTCTGAAAGCCGGTTTTGTTTTTTAGGCAACAGGATGAGCAGTCCGATATCCGTCTGCTTGTACGGCAGCAACAAGGCCTTTATATCCGGCGTTTCCATGTAGGGAAACTGGGACGCCTGGCGCATCATGGGAACCTTGCGTGGTGTTGTTTCATTCACATAAAAGGGCATGTTGTCGGTCAGCTCAGGATCGAACGGATAAGCCCATTGACTGTAAAAATAGACAATATCCACCAACACCATGCGTGTCAGCGGATCAATGGCACCTTCTGCGATGGCATTTTCCAGCTGTTTCTGCGACTGATCATAAATCCACGCATTGATGAGATGCCGGGAATTCTCGGGCTGGTTCCGAAAATCAGCAGGCGTGATTGATGCATTGAAACGTTCCCTGACTTCTTTCTTAAATGACGTCAAGACCGGATAACCGTCCTGGGCCCAGATGCGCCGAGGATTATGCCAGGTTACCGCATCAGCGGTTTCCAGAAACGCAAAGCCTGCCTGGTATGCGTTAAACCAGGATCCGGCGGCCGCCTTGTCAACAGGCGCTCTGAGAACACGGGAGATCTCTGCTGCGGTTTCACCAGCAGCACCCATCTGAAGCATACCTAGTGTATTCATGATGCTGTGGGGAGAAAAGACGAAATTATCTTTTGCAGACACAGACAGCCGGCGATACAGGTCAAGGCTCATCGCCATGTTCGCCCCTTTCACGTCAGGGAGGTCCACGGCAGTTACATCACCGCGCTTGTCAGCCAGACATCCCAAGGCGAACAGACAAAAGACCAAACAAACGACCAGACAAACGATAACGCTGCTGAAACATTTCATCATCATGAAACCCTTTCAGGTAAAACGCTGCAAATCAGCCACGCCACTTCTGGCGTCGGCTGCATTTATCTTGTTATCTTTTATTACCAAACAACCACCAAAGAGATAGACTTAAAAAAATTCATAAACCTTAGCCTCCTCAAAAATATTTTGATCTTACAATCTCTGTATCAGATAGACAAAGACCGGTAGCTTACTTTCCTCCTTTATCTTATAAAACCGTGCTAAAAGCTCTCTTCTTTTAGGGCTGTCTTTAATCGGGGATACGTATATCGAACCCTTTTTTCCCCCTGCTGTATCAGCATTTTTTAACAGGTCGCCAAGGGATTCTTCATGCCCCGGTGATAAATTGTCTCCCACGACAAAATTGCCCGTGACTTCAATAAAGGTGTATGCGGCATTTATTTCAAGCATTTTCAGAAATGCTTGTTTGACCTTTTCAACCGTAACCGGTTTACCGATATCGGTTAGGGTGTCTGCATCAACAGATTCAAACCCGATATTGATATATGTGTAAAAAGGAAGCCGGTTCAATTCCTCAAATACGCTATGATCTGAATTTAACAAAGAGTCCACACTGCCAAAGAGAAATAGAAACGGCTTTTGATCCACCCGTGGTCTGAGTCCGAATACATCGTAGGCTTCCTGTGCTGCAAAGCAGATTAACTCTGGACCTGCAGCCAATGCATCATGATTCCCGAGAAAAAGCGCATGGTAATTGACAATATCTGAACTGAAATGATTTTTCAGGGCGGCAATCTGTTCCCGGATACTCTTTTGAGACCTTTTTTGAAATGCCTGATCTGATTTGACACAACAAAATTTACAATGATACAGGCACCCGTCGGCTATGGTCAGGGGGATGATATCATAATCAACATGCCGTGTATCCGGCGGAAGTACAGACACCCTTCCGCCAATGATTTCAATCAGCTGTCTGGATCGTTGATAAAGCTTCTGATCATCATTAGCCAATATCCGCTCAATAAGCTCTCTTGCCTGCGGATACAGACCTTTTTCATTTGCCATATACAGAGTGCCAAACAGTTGGGACCATTGTCCCATCGCATTCATAACCACAGGATTGGAAAAATAATTAATCTCCCAAACAGGATTACTGCTATATGGCAGGCAGGGCAGATAATATTCTCCCATCCAGGATATG